>Ga0206832_10179_pt1 | contig 15787 bp, 6 predicted proteins | sample Alteio_BWOrgCont_74_FD_152896 | JGI IMG/M metagenome (GOLD analysis project Ga0206832, IMG submission 152896) | Enriched cells from forest soil in Barre Woods Harvard Forest LTER site, Petersham, Massachusetts, United States -... | ecosystem: Environmental > Terrestrial > Soil > Temperate forest >... | reverse complement strand
AGCACACCATCAAACTCACCGGAGCATGGTGGACTGGTTGCCGGGCCGACTATGGATCACCAGATCATCCGTGATCTGTTTAAAAATACGATACAGGCCGCTGCGGTATTAGGCATCGATCATAAATTCAGCGATACGCTCAAAACCATGTACGCGCAAATTGCTCCTAACAAAATAGGTAGTCATGGCCAGTTACAGGAATGGATGGAAGATAAGGATGACACCGCCGATACGCACCGCCATGTGTCGCACATGTGGGGTATTTACCCGGGGACTGACATCACCTGGGATACACCGGAATTGATGAAGGCAGGCCGCCAGTCGTTAATTTACCGTGGCGATGAAGGGACAGGCTGGAGCATTGCCTGGAAAGTTAATTTATGGGCAAGACTGAAAGACGGCGACCACGCTATGCGATTATTTGATATGTTGCTTTCACCGGCCGATGTAAATTCGGGCAAGGAAAAAGGCGGGGTTTATCATAATTTGTTTGATGCGCATCCGCCATTTCAGATCGATGGCAACTTCGGCGGCGCAGCCGGATTAGCGGAAATGCTGTTACAAAGTCAGGGTAACACTATTGAAATATTACCCGCCTTGCCATCGGCTTTGCCTGAGGGTAGCATAAAAGGAATCTGTGCCCGTGGTGGCTTTGTATTGAGCTTTAAATGGGATAAAGGACAGCTAAAAAATTTGGAAGTAACCTCTAATGCTGGAGGTATTTGCAAGCTTCGCTACCATGATAAAGTGATTGTTTTCAATACGCAGAAAAATAAGACATACCATTTTGATAGTTTCTTGAAAAGGGTGTAATGAGGAAGCATAAAGTAAATAGATCCTATGGATCCCGGCTGGTAATACAGCCGGTTTTTATGCTTTTTATAGGCTTGGTTCTGCTTTTTACAGGCAGACCTGCTATCGCGCAGCAAAATATCCGGCAGGAAATATTGTTAGACAACAACTGGCGTACCATTGCCAATGAGAAGAATATTAACGCATACAAAGGCTTTGAAAAAGCAAGCTTCTCCGACAAAAATTGGCTAACGGTTGATGTACCCCATAACTGGGATACTTATGGCGGATATCGCCGTTTAAAACATGGAAATTTGCATGGTTATGCATGGTATCGTAAAGTGTTTTCTATCATCCGGCGTCAATCTGATAAGCGTTATTTTTTATGGTTCGAAGGGGTTGGCTCTTATGCTACAGTTTGGTTGAACGGAATGCAGGTTGGCTACCATGCAGGCGGGCGCACCACTTTTACTATTGATGTTACCAATGCCATTAAAACAGGCAATAACTTGTTATGCGTGCGTGCCGATCATCCCGCATTTATCAAAGATCTTCCTTGGGTATGTGGCGGCTGCTCTGATGATCCTGGTTTCTCGGAAGGCTCACAACCGATGGGTATTTTCAGGCCGGTACATCTGGTGGTTACTGATCCCGTAAGGATAGAGCCTTTCGGTATTCATGTTTGGAATGATACCACTGTTACTGAAAGGTCGGCTACATTGAATTTAGAAACTGAGGTAAAGAATTATACATCTGCGCCAGTTACAGCAACTGCTGTAAACAAACTTATCGATGCAAAAGGCAATATAGTGGCGCAGACTAAATCAGAATTAGTGCTTGCAGCAGGCGGAACAAATATCGCCAAACAAATCATGCCGCAAATTAAGCAGGTGCATTTGTGGTCGCTTAGCAATCCGTATTTGTACACAATTTTAGCACAGGTGCTCATTAACGGAAAGGTGGTCGACCAAACATCAATTCCCCACGGTATCCGCTGGATCAGCTGGCCAATTGGGCGCAATAGTGGAGATAACCGCTTTTATCTGAACGGTAAACCTGTTTTTATCAACGGCATTGCCGAGTATGAACACCTGATGGGCAACACAGCCGCATTTAGTAACAAGGAGATCAGGGCGAGGGTAATGCAGTTGCGTTCAGCCGGGTTTAATGCTTTTCGCGATGCGCACCAGCCGCATAATCTGGAATATCAAAAATACTGGGACAAGCTGGGGATACTCTGGTGGCCGCAGTATTCGGCGCATATCTGGTATGATACGCCGGAGTTCAGGGAGAATTATAAAGCTTTGTTGCGCGATTGGGTAAAGGAGCGCCGCAATAGTCCGTCAGTAATTTTATGGGGATTGCAGAACGAAAGCCGCCTGCCGGAGGATTTTGCAAAGGAATGTTCAGCTATCATCCGCAGTCTTGATCCAACTGCATCAACCCAAAGAAAAATAACTACCTGTAATGGTGGCAGAGGCACTGATTGGGATGTACCGCAAAACTGGTCGGGCACCTATGGGGGCAATCCTTTGGATTACGCACAGGATCTGCAAAAAGACATTTTGGTGGGCGAGTATGGTGCATGGCGCAGTATCGACCTGCATACCGAAGGTCCGTTCAATAAAACAAATATTTTAAGTGAGGATCGCATGAGCCAATTGCTCGAGACCAAAGTGCGTTTAGCCGAGTCAGTCAAACAAAATGCGGCCGGGCAATTCATGTGGTTATTATACTCGCATGAAAACCCGGGAAGGGTACAGGGCGGTGAAGGTGAACGGGAATTGGACAGGGTAGGACCGATTAATTACAAAGGCTTATTTACCGTTTGGGGGCAGCCGCTGGATGCTTATTACATGTACCGTGCTAATTATGCTGATAAGGTGAAAGAGCCGATGGTGTACATTGTATCCCATACCTGGCCAAACCGGTGGTTAAAGTCGGGCAAAAAGGATAGCATTAGTGTATATTCTAACTGCGATGAGGTAGAACTGTTTAATGATGTGAAAACTGTTTCCTTAGGTAAAAAAACAAGGCAGGGCATAGGCACACATTTTCAATGGGATGGGGCGGATATTAAATACAATGTTTTGTATGCGGTTAGTTATGTAAATGGCAAGGCCGTTGCACAGGATTATATCGTTTTAAATCATTTGCCCGATGCGCCGCATTTAAAAGTATTAACACAAACAAGTTCATCAATCTTAAAACCTGCAGTTGGGTACAAATACCTGTACCGCGTTAATTGCGGTGGCCCGGATTACACCGATAAGCAAGGCAATTTATGGCTGGCTGATGTACATCAAACCAATAAAAACATGTGGGGTTCAACCTCATGGACAGATGATTATACCGGAATGCCTGCATTTTTTGGCAGCCAGCAGCGCACTTTTGATCCAATAAAGTCAACTAAGGATGCAGCGCTTTTTCAATCGTACAGGTTTGGAATGAATAAGCTTAAATATAACTTCCCTGTTCCGGATGGCGATTATAAAGTGGAGTTCTATTTTACCGAACCCTGGTATGGCATAGGTGGCGGGATAGATTGCACGGGCTGGCGCATGTTTGATGTAGCTGTAAACAATAAAACCGTAATTAAAGATCTGGATATTTGGAAGGAAGCGGGTACTGATAATGCGCTTAAAAAAACGGTTATCGTACATGTAACCGGTGGGCAGTTGCAAATTTCCTTCCCGTATATAGCTGCCGGCGAAGCCATTATTTCTGCTATCGCGATAAGCACTCTTGATCATAAAATTACACCTGCGCCATCATCAGGCGGGGTAATAAAAGAGTTGAAGGCTGATAAACAAACCAAATGGTCGGGACATTCATGGTTGGATATTGGTCAGCAGGTTTATGCGGATGCTGATATTCGCTTTAGTGAATTGCCGCCGGTTTTGTATGGCGCTGATTGGATAAGAACGGCAGCTGAAAAATCGACAAATGCAAGTTTTACGCTTGCTGTCGCGTGTGATGTTTATGTAGCCATAAATGTTAAGCCTGAAAATCGCCCGGAATGGCTGAAAGATTATTTGCCGACTGGGTTATCCCTGCAAACAGATGAAATTGGAGGCACGGCCTATGCCTTATATAAAAAGAGGTTTCCAGCCGATGCAACAGTTGTTTTAGGCACTTATAATGATGAACAAAGATATACAGTCGCAGTGTTGCCGGTTACCAACCTCGAACCAGCTACCGACCTTAAACGCAGTGTAAACTATGGTGTTGCTAATACCATTGTGCAAGGAGATGGTGTTGTTCAGGATACATTGGATAAGAAAAAGATAATCCGTTTTACGCAATCAGCTGGCGGTAAAGTGATATTAGGCATAAACCCAGGTGTTGCTGATAGCTATGCTTTACGGTTCAAATATTACAACGCAAGCGCCAAAACATATACGGTTAATATACAGTTACAAGCCGCCGATGGTACGATAATGAAAACGGAAGTATTAAGTTTTAAGCCACTTACAAAAGGTAAATCAGGTACGGTGAACACCACAACCGGCAGCAGTATAAACGCCGGGAATTACAAAGTTATATTAACCGCTGTTGATGCGGATGGTTTAATTATATCAGGGTTTGAAATGCAGTAATGCTGCTAAATTATAGCTGAATGAAAAGATTTTATTTGCTGCTTTTATTGTTTCCGATACAGGTGTTTGCACAAACACTGAGGATAATTGATCTGCAATGCGAATACAAAAGCGATCCTATAGGAATTGAAGCCTCGTCACCTAAGTTGAGTTGGAAGCTACAATCTACAGAACGCAATGTTATACAAACAGCTTACCGTGTTTTGGTTAGCGATGATATTGAAAGTTTAGATAGGAACATCGGAAATGTATGGGACTCAAAGCGCATAAATTCATCGGTATCAATCGAGGTAGCTTACACGGGAAAACCGCTCTCATCAGCCAAAACTTATTATTGGAAGGTAATGGTTTGGGATAATCATCAGCATGTTTCAGCATGGAGTGAAGCCGCAAAATGGCAAATGGGTTTGTTGGTACCAGCCGACTGGGCAGGTGCCAAATGGATAGCCTACGCGCAAATGCCAGATTCCATGCGGATGGTACCTTTCCCGGCAGGTAAAGGACCCAAAGGCTTGCCGCCTGCTAATGATGTGCTGCCCTTGCTGCGTAAAACGTTTACCATTAGTAAGCCGATAAAAAAAGCTACGATGTACATCTGCGGTTTGGGGCATTTTGATATGAGCCTGAACGGCAATAAAGTCGGTGATCATTTCCTCGATCCCGGATGGACACAGTACGACAAGCAGGCTTTGTATGTGCCTTTTGACCTGACTGGTAAGCTTGTACAAGGTACTAATGCACTTGGAGTGATGCTCGGCAATGGCTTCTATTATATCCCACGCGATAAACGCTACCGTAAAATGACCGGCGCTTATGGCTACCCGAAAATGATCTGCAGGTTAGCGATCGAATATAAAGATGGATCTGTCACTAATTTAGTAAGTGATGAAAGCTGGAAAACAGCTCCCGGCCCTATAATTTTTACCAGTATTTATGGGGGAGAGGATTACGATGCCAACCTGGAGCAACCCGGTTGGAACACTGCTAGTTTCGATGATACCAAATGGCAAAATGCTATAAGTGTAACAGGTTCACCGCAATTAAACGTTCAAGGTGCCGATCCGCTGAAAGTAATGCAGGAATTTACTCCTGTCAGCAAAAAAAATATAGGCAATGGTGTATGTGTTTATGATCTGGGGCAGAATGCATCAGGGATCCCGCAAATTACGGTTCAAGGTAAAAAAGGAGATACGGTTAGGATCACTCCGGCAGAATTGATTCATCCCGATGGCAGCGCTAACCAAACCGGATCGGGCAAGCCGCATTATTACAACTATATCTTAAAAGGCAATGGCCCTGAAACATGGCACCCGCAGTTTACTTATTATGGGTTCAGATATTTGCAGGTGGAAGGCGCTGTTCAGCAGGGGGAAGCTAACTCCAATCAACTGCCTGTTTTGCTGGATATAAAGGGTTTGCATACACGGAACTCTGCCGCTACTGTAGGTAGTTTTAGCTGTTCAAATGAGCTGTTTAACCACACATTTAAACTAATTAACTGGGCCATCAAAAGCAATATGGCCAGTTTGTTTACTGACTGCCCTCACCGCGAAAAATTGGGTTGGCTGGAAGAAGTGCATTTAGTAGGGAATTCAATACGGTATAACTATGATATCCATCGCCTGGCGCTAAAATGCATCAACGATATGCGCCTGGCACAAACAGCCGAAGGTTTAATAACTGAGATAGCGCCTGAATACACCAAATTTGGTGAGCCTTTCCGTGATTCCCCCGAATGGGGTAGCAACGGCATCATTTTGCCGTGGTATGTTTATGAGTGGTATGGTGATAAAGATGTATTAGCCGATAATTACGATATGATGAAGCGCTATATCGATTACTTAGGCACAAAAGCCGATCACTATATCCTAACTGAAGGTCTTGGTGATTGGTATGATCAGGGGCCTAAAGCACCCGGCTATTCACAGCAAACACCAAAAGGTATTACGGCTACCGCTTTTTATTATTATGACCTCGATATTATAGCTAAAGTAGCTAAGCTGTTAGGTAAAACGCAGGATGTTGCAACCTATAATGCTTTAGCAGCAGAGGTTAAGCTGGCTTATAATAAAGCATTCTTTAATACACAAAACAAAGAATATGGCACCGGTAGTCAAACAGCAAATTCCATTTCTTTATATATGGGTTTGGTTGAGCCGCAGAATAAGGCCGCTGTGATTAACAATATGGTAAGGGAATTAAAAGAACACGGCAATAGCCTTACTGCAGGAGATATCGGTTTCAGTTACCTGCTCAAAGCATTGGATGATTCCGGGCGTTCGGATGTGATATTTGATATGAACAGCCGCTCGGATGTACCGGGATATGGCTACCAGCTAGCACACGGTGCAACTTCGCTAACAGAATCATGGGGAGCATTGCCGCAAGTATCAAACAATCACCTGATGCTGGGGCATATTATGGAATGGTTTTATGGTAGTCTGGCAGGCATCCGTTCATCCCCGGAAGCTATCGCCATGAATAAAATTGAAATAAAACCCGAACCTGTTGGTGATATAACTTATGCAAAGGCCAGTTATGAATCGCCCTATGGAACAATCGCCACAGACTGGAAAAAGAATAACAATAAGTTCGATCTAAAAGTTCAAATCCCTGCTAATACCAGTGCTGTAATATATCTGCCTGCTAAATTAGGTACGGTAATTACCGAGGATGGAAAACCGGTTAATAAAAATCAGTTTTTAGGCTATAAAGATGGTAAAGCTTTGATCAAAACAGGTTCTGGAACTTATCATTTTAGTGCGGACAAATAGATAATCAAATCAATATGAAATTTAAACAAATCATATCCATCACCCTACTTTGCATGGCCGGGTTTGGCGTTAAGGCACAATCCGATATTAACAAAGTGCCGGATAATGTAATGCAACAGGTTTACGACCAGGTTAAAACCCCTTACAAATATGGCCTGGTTGTTGTTCCTGCTGATAATTCAAAAAAAGTGGATTGTCCAACTGTATTTCGCAAAGGCGATAAATGGTTCATGACTTACATTATATTTAATGGGCGCGGCTACGAAACCTGGCTGGCTAACAGTAAAGACCTTTTGCATTGGGAAACTTCAGGCAGGCTAATGTCATTTTCCGATACCACCAATTGGGATAATAACCAAAAGGCAGGTTACCCGGCGTTAATTGACACCAAATGGGGTGGAAGCTATGAGCTGCAAAAATATAATGGCAAATATTGGATGTCATACTTCGGCGGTCACGATCGTGGGTATGAAAAAGGGATCCTTTCTATAGGTATAGCTTATACCGATCAGGACCCTGCCACAGCGCATGAATGGACACGGTTAGATCATCCGGTACTATCGGTGCTTGATAAGGATGTTTCCTGGTGGGATAACCATACGCAATATAAGGAAACTGTGATCTGGGATAAGTCAAAGCTAAACGGCCATCAATTTGTGATGTATTATAACGCCAATGGCGATAGTGTCGACAAAAAACGAGGTGCTGAGCGCATCGGCATGGCAACTTCAGATGATATGATACATTGGGCACGCTACGGAAAAGATCCCGTACTGAATCATGGCCCCGGCATAACGGGCGACCCGGATATTCAGAAGATAGGAAATGTATATGTGATGTTCTATTTCGGCGCGTTCTGGAAAACCGGCCCGGGTGGGGTGTTTAACCGTTTTGCCTGTTCATATGACCTAATTCATTGGACAGACTGGACCGGCGAAAAACTCATCCAGGCATCTGAGTATTTTGATAGCCCCTTTGCTCATAAATCATACGTGGTAAAGTGGAAAGGTGTTGTTTATCATTTCTATTGCGCAGTTGATAAAACACAGCAACGGGGTATAGCCGTGGCTACCTCAAAAGATATGGGTAAAAGCGAAGTGAGTTTTGTAGCACCTCCGGTAAAAGTTAAAAAGTAAACTATGCGTTTGTTGTTTATTTGCCTGTTTTTAAGTATCTTGTGTTTCGATATCGCATCTGCACAATCGGTACGCAAAACTGAAAATTTTGACAGTAACTGGAAATTTATGCTGGGCGATGATAGCCTTGCCAAGCAGCCTGCATTTAACGATAGCAAATGGCGCACGCTTGACCTGCCTCATGACTGGAGCATAGAAGGCGATTTCAACGAAAAAAATCCAACAACGCCGGGCGAGGGTGGTTTGCCTGCAGGCATCGGCTGGTATCGCAAAACTTTTAAAGTCCCAGCATTCTCAAAAGGCAAAAATGTATTTATTGATTTTGATGGTATTTACCGTAATTCAGAGGTTTGGATTAACGGTCACTATCTTGGCAAAAGGCCAAACGGTTATATTTCTTTCAGCTACGATCTTACCCCATATTTAAATTTTGGCGACAAGGATAACGTTATTGCTGTTAAAGTTGACAATTCCGATCAACCTAACTCGCGCTGGTACAGTGGCTCGGGCATATATCGCAACGTATGGCTCACCACGATAAATAAGACCTGTTTTACTAAATGGGCAACGTTTATTACTACCCCGCAGATTTCAAATAATCAGGCAACGGTACATATAAACACCACTATAAAATCGAAGGATAAAGGGCTTAGCTTGAAAACTATTGTCTATAATGAAATGGAGCAAGCCGTTGCTTCTAATTTGTTACCGATCAATAATTCAAGTGATACAACCGTAATTTCGGCATATAATTTAACGGTTAAAAACCCCCAATTATGGTCTACGGATCATCCATATCTTTATAAAATATCGTTGCAAATTGTACAGGGCAGCAAAGTGCTGGATAACATTACAGTTAATACAGGTATCCGTTCTTTTGAATTTGATGCGCAAAAGGGTTTCTCCTTAAATGGAATTCACATGAAGATAAAAGGTGTTTGTATGCACCATGATCTGGGCGCTTTAGGTGCTGCGGTTAATACACGTGCAATAGAACGGCAGTTGCAAATTTTAAAGGATATGGGTTGCAATGCTATCCGTACTTCTCATAATCCGCCTGCACCTGAGTTTTTGGATCTGTGCGATAAAATGGGCTTTCTGGTGATGGATGAAGCCTTCGATATGTGGGCCAAAAAGAAAACCAAACATGATTATCATGAGGAATGGGCACAATGGCATAAAAAAGATCTGGAAGATCAGATCCTGCGTGACCGTAACCACCCGTCCATATTTATTTGGAGTGTAGGCAATGAGATCCGTGAACAGTTTGATAGTACCGGCATTAGCATAGCCCGTGAACTGGTGAAAATTGTAAAGAATATTGATAATACCCGGCCGGTAACATCTGCATTAAGTGAATCTGATCCGGAGAAGAATTTCATTTATCAGTCGGGTGCATTGGATCTGGTAGGGTTGAACTATCATCAGGAAGTATATGCTGATTTCCCGAAAAACTATCCGAATCAGAAATTTATCGCTACCGAAACCATGTCGGCCTTGGAAACCCGTGGGTTTTATGATACGCCGACTGATACAACAAGGCATTGGCCGCAAAGCTCAAAAATTCCATTTAAGCAAGGTAACCCGGAGTTTGCAGTTACCGCTTATGATAATGTGGCGGCTTATTGGGGCTCAACACATGAAGAAACCTGGAAGATCATAAAAAAGTATGATTTCCTGTCGGGATTATTCATCTGGACCGGTTTTGATTACATCGGCGAACCAACGCCATATCCATGGCCTGCCCGCAGTTCTTATTTTGGTATTGTTGATCTGGCTGGTTTCCCCAAGGATGTTTACTACATGTACCAAAGCGAGTGGGCAAACAAACCAGTTTTACACCTGCTGCCGCATTGGAACTGGAAACCTGGGCAAATGGTTGATGTTTGGGCTTATTATAGTCAGGCTGACGAGGTTGAGCTATTTTTAAACGGTAAGTCACTAGGCGTAAAGTCGAAACAAAGTAATGATCTGCACGTAAGCTGGAAAGTTAAGTTTGAACCGGGAACACTGCGAATTGTATCCCGCAAAAATGGAAAGATCGTATTATCCCAGGAAGAACATACCGCCGGAGTGCCTGCAAAAATTGAGCTATCAGTAGATCGAAATGCTATAAAAGCAGACGGAAAAGACCTTTCATTTATAACAGTGAAGGTGCTGGATGCCAATGGAAATATTGTGCCAGATGCCGACAATCTTGTCAGCTTTAAAATTATGGGCCCTGCGCAAATAGCCGGGACAGATAATGGCGCACAGGCAAGTATGGAATCATTTAAAGCAAACCATCATAAAGCTTTCCATGGCATGTGTTTACTAATAGCACAGGCGAAAAGGAGTAGGGGCAAGGCTGTTGTTTATGCCCAGGCAAATGGTTTGCAGTCTGCAAGTTTGGTTTTAACCGTAAAATAATGTTTACGCGCTTTGAGCAACCTGCGGAGCCTGGCCTTTTAAATATCTTCTTTTATATTCAAGCGGCGTCATGTTGGTTACCTTTTTAAAATGACGGTAAAAATTGGATATGTTATTGAAGCCGCACTCAAAACAAAGTACTTCAGTAGGGAGCTTATCTTCAATTAAAAAGCGGCAAGCATGGCTTATACGGATCTCCGTTAAAAAGTCAGAGTATGTTTTTTTCGTCATTAATTTAAAATACCTGCAGAAGGAGGTCACGCTTAAATTACCGATAGCAGCTATTTCATTCAAACTTATTTCCTTTTTGTAGTTTGTTAAGGTATAGGCGCAAACTTTATTCAGGCGGATAGTATCCGATTCGTTTGATTGGTGAAACTCATTATGCGATAAAGTGATGTGTTCAAAATCGTCATTTTCCGCTAATATTTTAAGTATGGATAATAATACTATAATGCGGTCGAGGTTGTTAGCATTTACGGCACGGTGCATTAAGCGCTTCAGTTCCTCTTTAGCGGGTCCATTAACTATTATACCATTTTTAGCTTTTTCAAACAGTTTGGGTAATAAATAAGCTTCAGGCAAGTTAAGCAAATAGCGCCCCAGGCAATCTGGTAAAAAGTGTATAACTATCACTTCTACATTAAGCCCGGAGTCGGGCTGAAAATACTCTTCTTTGCATCGCCAGCAATGAGGTAGTTTTTCTCCTAGCAACAATATTTCTCCAGAAGAAAAGTTGCTGATATTATCACCAATAAAGCGCACGCCTTCACCTTTAATAACATAGTGTAATTCCAATTCAGGATGGTAGTGCCATATACCCCTGAAGGTAGGTAAAATATCATGCCTGATGCTAAACGAATTTTGCGGTTTTACATCAACTTTGAGAAAATGTGGTTTCATTTTGAACTTAAATCTAATAAAAAATGAATCAATTGCTTGATCTGGTTATTACTGGCTATTCGGGTTGAGAATTTAAATGTACTGAAAAAAATATGATGTTATCAAGTACTAACCTAAAAATAGCATGTAAAGATGTTGTGATATATAGCAATTAAGCTCATGATAATATCATACAATAAGTTGATAAATACAGGTAGTAATAGCAATTACTATTACTTGATATTTGTTATTGTAGTCTGTTTTATGATAACAGTTACTACGCATTATATAAACCGAACTAATAAATTATATTTTTTGTAACTGGTTAAGTTTTAATAATTATTGATTGCTTAATTAGTGTTGCTGATACAATTATACTCACTGGTAAAACAATGTGGTAACTTAAAATATATATTCAATTTTATTAAAATAAACCGATGAAAAAATACCTTTTTATAGCAATGATAGTGGCGCTGGGAATATCATCAGCAAACGCGCAAACCGCACCGGCTGATGAGCAGGCAAATTATACACAGGTAATAACCAAGCGGGCCGAGAAAATAGTTTCGGCACTTAATATTACTGACTCTGCAAAGTTTAAACGTGTAACAGATATTGTTGTTAACCAATACCGCAACCTGAGCGCTATCCATGATAGCCGTAATGAGCAGGTTAAGGATATAAAAGCGAAATATGCCGACGATAAAACTACTGCCAATACACAAACGGCATTAATTGACAGTAACGTTGATAAGCAATTAAATACATTACATGCATCTTATTTAACCAGGTTGGGCACTGAGCTTACGAAGCAACAAATAGATGAGGTTAAGGATGAGATGACCTATAAAATATTACCATTAACCTATAACGCATATTTGGATGAATTGCCCAATTTAACTGACCCGCAAAAGCTACAGATTAAAGCATGGCTGTTGGAAGCACGTGAGCATGCTATTGATGCGGAATCATCAGAAAAAAAGCATGCCTGGTTCGGCAAATACAAAGGCAGGATAAATAATTATTTATCGGCACAAGGCTATGATATGAAGAAAGCAGGCGAAGAATGGCAGCAACGCATAAAAGACAAATCGGCTCAAAAAGGATAAGAAATTATTGTTAATGGATGGGCCATTAATAATATATACAAACCAAATTATACCAAGTACCAATTAAATTAACCTAGAATTTTTATGAGAAAAATTTACCTTTTACTTTCAGTACTGTTGCTGCTCAGCAGCGTACTAAAAGCCCAGAACAGAACCATTACCGGTACTGTTCTGGATGAAAAGAATGCGCCGTTGCCTGGCGTAACCGTACAGGTTAAAGGCAGTACAGCATCAACTGCTACAGATGCAAACGGCAAGTATTCAATTAAAGTAACCAATTTACAGAACGTTGTAATTGGTGTTAAATTTCTTGGATATAATTACCAGGAAAAAATATTAAGAGAGGGCGAAAAGAATGCCGACTTTAAGCTGGTACCTACAACCAGTAACCTGGATGAAGTGGTGGTTGTGGGCTACGGCACACAAAAGAAAGCTACTTTAACAGGAGCGGTGGTGACCATCTCGCCAAAGGATATCCAGGATATCCCCAGCCTTAATCTTGGTGCTTCGTTAGCAGGGCAGGTAGCAGGTTTGGGTGTGTCGCAAGATCAACGCCCGGGTCAGCAGGCGGTGCTTACCATTCGTAACCCGGTGGTTTTAAACGCCAGTGCAGGCGGTTCAACAAACCCACTTTTTATTATTGATGATATACAACGTTCGCAGGCCGATTTCAACTTACTCGACCCGAACGATATCGAAAGCATCTCTATATTAAAAGACGCCGAAGCTGCGATCTATGGTGTATCCGGTGGTTCGGGTGCTATCCTTGTACGTACAAAAAAGGGCAAAATTGGTGCTCCTAAAATCAGCTTTAGCTCACAATTTGGTACCGCAAATGCTGTACAGCTTCCAAAGATGCTCACAGGCCCACAAATGGCAACTTTTATTAATGATTACCAGCAAATTGGCGAAATGGCGCCTAATGGTGTACAAACCGGCAATACTATTGATGCAAACGGTTATGTAAACGGTAACGCTTCACAAAAAATTGCAGGTTGGTATACTCCTGATGAGTTGGCTTATATTAATAATCCGGCAAACAATACTAATTTCCTTAAACAGGAATTTCATGCGGCAGACGTTGAGCGCGAAGCCATGAACATATCAGGCGGTACTGACAAAGCTACTTATTTTATCGGCGCTGATTATGTAAACCAAAATTCGAACTTTTCAGGCATAAGCAACTATAAATGGGGTATACGCGCCAATGTTCAGGCGAAACCGGCTAAAGGCTTAACTGCCGGCTTGAATGTAAGTTTCGACCAATCGTATAACAAAGAATTTTGGTACAAACAACATAGCACTACAGAAAGTTTAAACAATGACGTAGTAACGCTAAACCAGGCATTGCCATGGCAAAAATACTTTATCAATGGTAATCCGGTGTATTTGTCAAGTACCACATTTGATGATATCAATGTAATGCTTTTTCAGAATTCAAACAATTACGAAGATAATCGTCAGTTCCTTACCAACTTTTTAGGAACATTAAGCTACGAAATACCTGGCGTTAAGGGTTTAACAGCAAACGCTACCTTCAATTACAATATCAATACCAACTTCCCAACACAGTTTGGTACCGGATTTAATTATTACCAATATTCAGGTACTGGCGCTAATAACCATATACCTGGCGGTACTCTTCTTAAAACTATTGAGATTGATAACGGCAACATTATCACATTTAACCCTTCATATGCTAAAGCTTATCAGTTAGACGCATCGCTTAATTATCAGAACAGTTTCGGTAAAAATAACATCACCGCGCTGGTTGTATATGAGCAAAGAGAGACCAATGACGACTTTGTAAACGCAAACGTAGCCGGAGTAGTTCCGGGCGGTTTACCAAACTTTAACTTTACTACCGGTTTGCAACAAACTAACCAGGCAAACGGAAGTTTACTTGGCGAGTCAGGGGCCGAATCTGTTATAGAACGTATCAACTACGATTATGATCAAACTTATTTATTGCAATTGGTTGGTCGCCAGGATGGTACTACCAATTTTGCACCTGGTCAGCGGTGGGGTAATTTTGGTGGGGTTTCAGTTGGTTGGGTAGCCTCAAACGAAAAATTCGTAAAAGATCTGGCTCCATGGGTAGATCAATTGAAATTCAGGGCAAGTCTTGGCATTGTGGGTGGTAACTCAATTGCTTCAGCCAACTATCAATATTATCAACAATATGGTGTAGCTACAGGCAGCCCTAATGGTGGTGCTGTGTTTGATGAACAAGTACGTGGTATCGGTATAAAATCCGGAAACCTTGCCGATCCGAATACTACCTGGGATCACAGAACTGAAACAGATTATGGTGTAGATATGCAATTTTTAAAGAACCGTTTATCCGTTACCGGCGATTATTTCTGGACTCACGGCTATGATCTGTTAACTACACTGAGCGGCGCTGTGCCATTTGTGATAGGCAACACACCGCCGGCCGAAAACTATGGTATTGTAGACAACTTCGGTACAGAAATTACTGTAGGTTGGGCTGACCATATCAACTCGGATTGGGGTTATAATGTTAAAGTGTTTTATAGCTGGAGCGACGATAAAAATATACGTGAAGACATAGCCCCAGGCTTAGTAGGTACTGCACAGGATCGTACAGGCAAATCAGATGACGGTGGTGTGTTTGGCTATGAAAGTCTTGGTCTTATCAGAACTCAGGCACAGGCTAACCAGATTATTGCAGAAAGAGCAGCCGCTGCAGGCGGGGCCCAAAACGTTAAAATATTTGGTTATACACCTGCACCGGGTATGATAAACTATGCCGACTTAGATGGCAATGGTATAATAGAAAATAGTGATACTAAGGACGAAAAATACCTCACTCCTAAGTCAAGTAATCACAACAATGTAGGTTTTAACTTCGGGTTTAGTTATAAAAGCATAAGTTTAAACGTAGTAACCGGTTTAAGCTGGGGCGGTACAGCGTCAATATCAGGTACTGAGCTAACATCAAACGATAATCAAAATGCCAGCTCGGGTGGTGCAGATCTGCAGGAAAACAGGGCAGCGTTCTGGAGCGATCACTGGACACCTACAAATACCAATGCTACCTATCCGGCCCCTTATTATTACAA
>Ga0206832_10178_pt1 | contig 15824 bp, 11 predicted proteins | sample Alteio_BWOrgCont_74_FD_152896 | JGI IMG/M metagenome (GOLD analysis project Ga0206832, IMG submission 152896) | Enriched cells from forest soil in Barre Woods Harvard Forest LTER site, Petersham, Massachusetts, United States -... | ecosystem: Environmental > Terrestrial > Soil > Temperate forest >... | reverse complement strand
GTGCCCGTGCCTCTGCCCGCCCATTCCCGATTAAACTTTAAAAGAAATAAATTAGACTCTTTTCCCAAAGTTGAGTTAAAAACGATGCCTCCATGGGGGCGTCATGAAATATGATCAAATACGAAATTACCAATGAATTTGTGATTCTGTCCGATGCAATCTTAGAGCATATACCGCGTGGTAGGGGAAATTCAATTGTCCAAGATTCTGCTCTTATTTTTCTTCCTTAACAAGTGCACACATATGACGGCGCGACGAAGCTATTTGCAAAACTTCTTTATCTTTTAAATTCTCGACAGTGGTAGGAACAGAAACATAGCATTTCAAACGATCGCGTCCACCATGGAGGCCATCCATATATTGATGCACACCCATCCTTCCATCACTACCACATCCAAAGGAGAATACTTTTCCATCTGCCAACACTGCAGAGTGGATAGAAGAGGCTACTGCTTGTACGACTTGTGTTCCTTTAAAATACTCTGTATCTTCATGGTTTGTTTTATCACGAGATTGTCCTCCGATGTGATAGGGAACAAGTTCATCGCATCCTATTGGACGTAAAGCCTTATTCTTTAAATTCCCCAAAATACCTTTGTGGCTAGTACCAAAGCTAAAAATTTTTCCATCTTCTGTGACAGCAAAAGAATGAGGATTTTCTTTGCCTTCGACATCAGCATCATTTTTTAAATGAATCTGATTGCGTGTGCAACTTATGCTTGCAATCCGCTCGCCGGCTAGTTTGTCGACAAGAGTTGGAATCCGTAATGTTTCACGAGTGCCAACACCTAGATTTCCGGCTTTTCCAAAACCCCACATATACAGTTGGCCGTCCGTTGTGACGGCACCAGAATAAGCACTTCCGAGGGAAATTGCTTTCACTGGAGGGAGATTCTCAATTTTCTTTGGTGTAGAAACAGATTCATTTGATCCTAAGCCGAGTTTGTAATTATCGGAGGATCCCCAAACAAAAAGTTCGCCTTCATCTGTAATTGCAGCGCTATTTTGATAGGAACAATCGATTTTAACAATATGATCCAAAGGTATCCCATCTGACTTATTTACTATTTTAGGCACCATTTGCTTATGTGAGCTTAAATTTCCATCACCAAGAGCGCCTTTATAGCCATTGCCCCATGCATAGACATGTCCATCGCTTGTTAAACAGGCAACATGGTTTTCACAAACAGAAACTTGCACAACAACCTTATCCCTCAATGGGCCTAAGAGTTGTGTAGGCTGAGATACATCGTTTTCATTTCCAAATCCTAATCGCCCGCCATGACCTGATCCCCAAATATACAAATGTCCCTCAAAAGTGACGGCTGCGGTACAACTTTCTCCGCAATCGACTTGGACAACATGATTTAAAAGTGGAACACGAGTAGGGAATGGACATATTTTTGAATTATCGAGCTTTTTAGCGGGCAAGCCGAGGCAATCTTCTCCTTTCCCCCAAGTATAAACAACACCATATGGACGTTCCGGTGCCGGTGATGGTTGAGGATTAGAACTTGATCCAATTGCTAATGACATAAGTTAGGACCTCATATGCGAAAATTTTCCGTATTTGAAAAAAATTTGTGCATAGCAAGAGCATTATCAAAATCCGGTGGATCTTCAAGTTGCGGCTTTACATTCGTTTTATATTCGGTGAGAGTAAGAGGTTTAAATGTGAATACATTACCTTCGTTATCTTTAAACTCTAATACGTTTTCATCATCTTTGATAATTTCTCCAATTTTATATCTTCCACGAACGGTGTCATGCCATTCAATAGCCTTGCCATGATCGGTAATTTTGGGGACAATACCGATAAGTGTGGTATGATCGGTGCTGCTTTCTACACGATAAACCCTATTTTGATAAAACTTCATGTTAAACCTCACATTGTACGTCATCAGGAGCATCTTCACCCTCGTCGACATCAGATTCTTCTGATAATTCTTTTGGCGATTGTACCCTGGAAGGTAATGCCTCATCAACGGTAGACTCTTCAGCTAATTCGTTTAATGTCTCTTGTTTTTCAGAATGGACTCTTTTCATCAAGGAATCGTAGCTCTTCATCCTATCTTCTACAAGCAAAAACTTTTCAATTCTAATCCCATTGATCTCACGAATATTCTGTTCTCTAAATGCTAATATAAGGTCTCTTTTCATTTCTTTTGTTGGACATATAATGCATCGAATAGAACTCTTGTTAACGGCTTCTTCGAGCATGTATTCATTGCCATGTGTATATTTTGGACCATCAGAAAGTGTTGCATTATTAATGTCATCAACTAAATCACGCCTGCATTTACGTGCATGATAATCAGGTGTGCCTGTTTGTCCAAATTTATCTGATGAATATCCGAAGGCATCCAATCGTCCAAAAACTTCTTGATCTATTATTAATTTATAGGCATTGCTGCTTCCAAAGGGAACTCCTTCAAATTTATGCCCTAAACCCTTTTCTTCATTTACAGCTACTTGTGTCACCCATCTAAAATAACCATATTTTCCTCCTCCCTTCTTCACATCTGTTATACTAGAGGCTCCTTTAATAGGGAGTCTCAAAGTCCCCCAACGTCTCTTGGTAGAAGTGATTTCACTTTGACAAATAGCAACAACGGAATTTACATTGCGCACACCTGTAAATGCATATTCAACGCCATATTCTTTTGTATAAAGGTCAGCTTGTTTTTGACTGAAAAAGCAAGAATAACCGGGAACAACTTCTTTTCTTTGTAAACCCTTAATTTCATCCGGTGTAATTCCTGCTTCTTTAAGTTTCGCGTCAATATTTGCCAATGTCATGTTATAAGGCCCAATTGACGTTTTTCCATTTGTCGGATTAGGTACCATTTCCCGCAACTTCCGAGCTGCGCGAGGATTTACGCTATCTAAAAGAGCCATTTTTGCGCTAACTTCAAAAGCGGTAGGATCACCCTCTTTAAAGCAATTTTTAATGTTTTCATTAGAAGCTTCTAAGGCATTATTGAAATTTTTTGTTAATTCTTTGTCTGTAGAACCAAAAATTCGAATGATGACCATCCCTTCTATTGCGCGATAGATTTTCAGATCTTTTTCATCTTCTTTTGTTTTGGCTGTTTGTATCTCCCATTGACCATTTTTATCTTTCAGTGTTTTTGCTGGGCCACATTCAATTTCTTTCCCATTTTCCATGACAAATCTAAACTTCGAACCTCTACCTGGTCCTTGATCTATTGATCCTCTCAAATCGATTGGACGCCTTTGAAATTGAAATTCCACACACTGCTTTTCTTTCCCATTTGCATCAGTAGCTTTATATTTTTGAACTAAAACCCGCTGATTGATCACTAAATCGGAATCAAGGATGAATTCAGTCCCTTGTTTAGTGTTATTTGCACCAACTTGACTAAAGAGTATCGTGCCAGCTTCATCCTTTGGCAATGAGGTTGGGGTTGTTCCCATCAATTGTGTTTGGTAATCTGATTTCGTTTTTGGTTGAGTAGGCGCTTTAGGTATTAGTAGGGACCGCACGGCAGCTGCTTTCATTTCAGTTTCAAGTCTTATCTCATTTTCATTGGCTATTTTCTCAGGTGTAGCTTCACTTACAATACTTGGGAGTACCGTTTTAGCTATATTAGCTATAATGGAAATAGTAGGGGAAGGGTTGCGATTGGGAGTCCCTAAGATTTTTCTGCTTGTTGTATTCAATGTAGGCAGTTTTTTAGAACTAATATCAACCTTATCTGGAGTTGTGGGGCTTTCTGGAATTTTATTGGTGGAAAGTGTTTTTCGAGAAACAGACCTCCCAATAGGGCTTCTTGATTTTGTATTGCTTGGTTCGGTGGGGGGCACTTTAATGGGTGGTAGTCCATTCGGTCCTATTTTGGGAAGTTCATTCATACAAACCTCAATTAATTAAGTATATATTATATAATTTATTATATTAATTATTGTAATTAAATTAAAGTAATTAAAAAATTAATTTTAATAGTTAGAGTTTGAAAAATTCATGGTGATTTTGGTGGGTTGCGTAATTATTGCGTGGACATGGACGATTCTTTTTATACCGAACATAACTCAAAAATTGGTTGTTTTCGCTGTGAGGTTTGCTTTAGAGTGGAGGCATGAATGTTGAATCGACTCCACTATGTGCTTTATGTAGCTCTCGGCTGACAAGACACCCTATCTTAGAAGGCATGCATGCCTTTTGTTGTGCCGGATGTCATGCCGTTTTTAATATTTTATCCACAAAAGGTCAACTGGACGGCTTTCAGCAACATCCCGTTTTCCTTCAGGCATTGCGCTCCGGTTTAATCTCTAACCCCGCTTTATTGGATCAAATTCAGAAGCAAAAGGTTAGTGTCAATGAAGGGGAAAAAGAAAAGTTTTATGTGGAAATCGCTGAGATGTGGTGTCCTTCTTGCGCCGAAATTATTCGTTTGATGTTGCTGAAAGAACGTGGCGTCATCAATTGCGTCGTTGATTACACCACGGATTTGGCAGCAGTGGAATTTTCTCCGCGTCATATCTCTAAACAGTCATTATTAGAAATTATCAAAAAACTCGGTTATGTCCCTATTCCATTCGATAGCGCTGTAAGAACTGCCGTAAGTAAGGATCTCTATTTAAGATTTGCCGTGGCGGCTTTTTGTTCGTTAAACATCATGATGCTCGCCTATCCTTTATATGCTACCTATTTCGATTATGACGGGGAAGGGTATGGCTCTCTCTTTGCTTGGCTGTCGTTTGCGTTGTCGTTGCCGGTTCTTTGTTATAGTGGAATGCCCATCTGGCGTCGATTCTTTAACAGCATGAAAATGGGGATGATGGGAATGGAAACTCTTGTTGTTCTAGGGGTTGGATCAGCATTTGCCGTTTCAGTTTTCGATATGTTCAACGGTGGATCGCGCGTCTATTTCGACTCGATGGCTGTGATCATCACCTTCGTTCTTTTAGGAAAAATCATTGAATCCAAGGCAAAATTCTCGGCTAAAGAGTCCTTGATGAGACTCTCGCGTTCCTCTCCTCGACGAGGACGACGACGTCAGGCTGATGGTTCTTTGCAGTTCTTTTTGATTAAAGAAATTAGCGTTGGAGATGTTTTGGTAGCATATCCTGGAGAAAGAATTGTTCTTGATGGAGTTGTCATTGAAGGAAAAGGAGCGTGTGATGAGTCGTTGATGACAGGTGAAGCTATTCCAATTTCAAAAAAAGAAGGGGACGGAGTACTCAGCGGCACTATCCTTGTCCAAGGGCATCTAGTGTATCGTGTCACAAGCAGTGAGCAAGAGTCGGCTTTGCATAAAATTATCGAGATGGTTGAACAAGATATTGGACAAAAGACCGTTTACGTGCGTGCTGCAGATAAAATTGTCGCGTGGTTTGTCCCCACAGTTATAGGTATCGCCCTTCTGACCGGATTGTTCTATTGGATGTTTCCAATCATAGGGGATCTACATCCTAACGAGACTGTCATGATGCGTATGTTGTCTGTTTTATTGATATCATGTCCTTGTGCGATCGGGATTGCTGCTCCGACGGCAGAATCGTATTTGCTCAATAGCCTTGCAGCTATTGGGGTGATCGTCCGCAATCGAGGGTGTTTGCCCTATTTAGGAAATGAATCTGTCGTCATTTTTGATAAAACGGGAACCGTTACAGAAGGGCGTTATACCGTTCGTGAGGGTCTTGAGAGCTTAACTATCAATGAAAGATGCGCCCTTCATGGCCTTGCCATGCAGTCGACACATCCCGTCGCTTATGCCATATCCTCCGCCCTTGCAGAAGAATCCTCTATAGATGTGTTGGATCTCGAAGAGGTAATTGGACATGGGATGAGAGGAAACATTGAGGGACATCACTATTTTCTTGGATCCGCCCGTTTTTTGCGGCAACAAGGAGTTGATTTTCCTTCATCGACAGAAGGCGAGTCAGATCAAAAAATGGGTGATGGGATCCTTTCAACCGTATATTTTGCAAAAGATCATCGGTGCATAGCAAGGCTTCTTCTCGGGGATAAAATCAGGGATCATATAAAAGATGTGGTTCAGGCATTAAAAGCGGAATCGATATTGCTGTCAGGGGATAGTGAGTCGGCAGTGCATAAAGTTGCGCAGGCTTGCGGATTCAATACATGGCGGTCGGAATGTACTCCGCTGGAAAAACGGGCTTTTGTTGAGTCTTTAAAGAAAGAAGGACGCATTGTTTGTGTGATAGGCGATGGTATCAATGATGCCCCTGCATTGACCGCTGCACATGTGGGGGTATCGGTGGTCACGGCAACAGATATGTCAATACAGGTGTCTGATCTGCTTCTGACGACAGATAATTTGTCGGTGCTGACAAAAATGAGGAGTTTGGCGTGCAAAGGACTTAAAATCGTGCGGCAAAATCTTTTTTGGGCATTTTTCTACAATATTATAGGGATTGCTTTGGCTATTTTTGGGGTGTTATCGCCCATTTTTGCCGCTTTTGCGATGTCAATCAGCAGTTTGACCGTCTTGTTTAATGCAAGGCGCTAGCAAGGACCAGTCGAAGATGACTTTGCCGCAATTGACGTCGAGCATGGCTTTGAATCCCTTCTCGAAGTCGTCGATAGGGAAATGATGTGTTATCAAAGGGGTTAGATCTAGTCCACTTTCCAAAAGATGCATCATTTGAAACCATGTAGTAAAAATCTTTCTTCCGTGTATCCCTTTCAGTGTTAACATCTTAAATATCACTAAATTTCCATCAATGTTGCAATTGGAAGGAAGAATTCCTAGTAATGCTATATGGGCCCCATGTTGAGCATACACCAGATGATCAGTGAGGGCCCTTTGGCTTCCTGACATCTCTAATCCTACAGTAAATCCAAACAAAATATTAGCCTCTTTCATGACATCAGCAAGTTTTTGATGATTGATATCTACAGTGTGTGTAGCCCCCATTTTTTTTGCTAATTCCAGGCGGTATGGACTGTGGTCTGTTATGACGATGGTCCGTGCCCCTGCTTTTCTTGCGGTTGCTGCCGCCATGATTCCTATAGGGCCGGCACCTGTAATCAAAACATCTTCTCCTATCAGAGGGAAAGAAAGAGCTGAATGGACGGCATTGCCAAAAGGATCACAAATTGAGCCGATGTCATCGGAGATAGTTGATGGTAGCGGAAATACATTTTGGGCCGGTAAATTGAAATATTCGGCAAAACATCCATGTCTATTGACCCCGAGACCAAGAGTGTTCATGCAAAGATGTCTTTTTCCTTGGCCACAAGGGGGACAGTGGCCACAGCAAATATGCCCTTCGCCGGTGACACGATCCCCCACTTTAAGATCTTTTACTTGACGACCTATTTTGGCTATTTCACCCATGAATTCATGGCCGATGACCATGGGGACGGGAATAATTTTCTGTGCCCAGTCGTCCCATTTATAGATATGGATATCAGTGCCACAAATCGATGTTTTTCGTACTTTGATAAGGACTTCATCCTCTGTGATATCGGGGATGGGAACATCATCTAACCAGAGTCCGGGTTTATTGTATTTTTTTACTAATGCTTTCATGTTTATCTATTTTTTAAATAATTGTTTATATTTAATTGCAATTATGTGCATAATTAATTACGTGGTATGCAAGAGAGTTATATTAATGTATCCTCTTGCAGAAACGTGATCCTAAATACAACTAAAGCATGATCATCGTATCAATGCAAGGAGTTTTTATGGTTAAAAAAACAAAAAACAAAAAAAAACAATGCTCTCTTAAATGTGGAAGAGAAAAATTTAAAGCAGAAATGTGTAGAAAACCATAAATAAACCGACGGGGGTCAAACTTAAAAGTTTGGCCCCCGTCGTTCAATCTTCTCTATCATCCTTCCCAATCAATATCAGGCGCCTCTTGGAGTTGGTCGGGCGCAGGCAATGATTCGTAGGGAATTTCTATTAATTCAGCCCATATCTGATGGCGCCATTCTTCAAGCACACAATCGTTTGCTACGAGATCGATTTTATACGTCAAAATGCCCTGTTTTTCGATGAAATCATTATTTAGGATTGTGTAGACATATGTTCCACGCTGATTCGAGATATTAAAAAGCTCTATTTGCTCTTGCCGGTTGCGAAAGCGAATGATGACTTCGAGATGCAAATTTTCATAACAAAGAAAAGATTTAGGTACGGACCACGAGATGATTAAACGCTGGCCGATAGGTGGACAGTTCATACGGGGATCTGGAGTTCCGACATAGTAACTAGCGAGATTTTTATAGCTAAGGTAGTCTGTCTGCACTGTCAGATAGGATTGTTGACAGGATGTAAATAATAAGGAAGCAGTGGTCAATAAAAGAAAACGGTAAATAAGGGCTCGCGAAATAATAACTCGTACATTTGGGCTATGTGAAAGCTCCTGCGGTTGAACGGTCGAAAACAACCCAATATTATAATGTGGGGTAGTTTTTGATCGTTCAACCCCGGGGCTTTGACGTAGTCGAAATGTACGAGTTATTATTTCGCGAGTCCTAAGATTCATGACATCATTTTTGCACCCCGGCGAATCAGACGCTCCGTGTTGTCCCAGTCTAGACATGGATCTGTTAGGGAAACTGCATATTGCAAAGCAGAAGTGTCAGCAGAAATTTGTTGGCTACCGCCAAAAAGATGACTTTCGACGGATAGGCCACGAATCGCATGATTACCATCGATAAATTGTTTGAGAACAGATTCAAATACAACTTCTTGTTCTTCATGACGACGACAAGAGTTGTCATGTGAGCAGTCGACAATGATTCTTTCAGCTAGAGAATTGCGCTTCATTAGATTTAAAGTTCGTTTGATGGAAGCTTCATCATAATTTGGACTATTTTCACCACCACGTAGGGCTATATGTGCATTTACATTTCCTTTGGTGCGTATAATGGAAATTTGCCCCATATCATCGATACCAAAAAATGTATGTGGGGAAAGTGCAGCCAAAACACCATTGATGGCAACATCAATGTTTCCTGTTGTGCTATTTTTAAAGGCAACGGGCATGGGAAGCCCCGAAGCAAATTGACGGTGGATCTGGGATTCTGCTGTGCGGGCACCGATGCACGCCCAAGAAATGAGATCTCCAATGTAGTGCGAAGTGACAGGATCGAGAAATTCTGTAGCTGCCGGAAGTTCGATATCGGCAAGATAAAGGAGTAATTTGCGGGCTTGGGATATGCCGGCGACGATATTATTGGAACCATTTAAATGGGGATCATATATCATCCCTTTCCACCCAAGAGAAGTGCGTGGTTTTTCAAAGTAAGTACGCATAACAATGAGAAATGATTGAGAGACATCCTTGGAAAGATGATGTAATTTCGTGGCATACTCTTCAGCAGCTTTTGTGTCGTGAATGGAGCACGGTCCTACGATTAAAAGAAGGCGTTTATCGAATCCATTCAGTATGTTTGTTACCAGCTGCCGAGATTTTAATACGAAATCGAGTTGTTTTGTGGTAGCAGGGAACTCCTGCCTAAAAGCCCCCGGTGGAGGAATAGACTCTATTTGTGGGGCATTGAAAGTACTATTTTTAGACATGTTAAGAAAATCCAATTTCAAATCACTTAGGGATTCATTAGGGAAATTACGATCGTAGCAAACCTCAACATTTAAATCATTATTCACTTCAAATTTATGGTTCATGAGAAGAATTAGGAGTGCGACAACAGATGAAGTTATAGACAAATTTTGAAAGATGCAATAAGGTGTGATCATGTGTCTTCAATCACCCCAATAAAAGGAGAATCCATGTTAAGATTTGCGAATACTCTACTATTGAGTTCTTTTGTTTTTGCTAGCTGTTCTTTGAGTGCTCAAGATTTACCACAGCCCTATGCGTCTATTCATACGGTGCATCTCGTACCATCTTATTTTGATAACAGGTTCCAAGTTCTTGATAGATTAAAAGCTACTTCTGCTAAAATATTTATCGATGTAGGATCCCATGAAGGCAGTGCAGCAAGGATGGTCGCTCAGTATACCACAGATATTCAAATCTATAACGTTTGTATATGGCAAAGCTGTGATCTTTCCATAAAATATCAATATCAGAAATTTCTCTCTAATGTCATTTTGGAAAAAGCAGCAAATAGGATTACACCAATAAGAATGACTTCACAGGATGGAGCTAAAGCACTTAATGTGATTGCTGATGTTATCTATCTAAATGGAATAGACACAAGCCTGAGTACTGAAATTTTAGCATGGTCAGCCCACCTTACTCCTACCGGTAGCATTTGCGGACATAATTGGATGGAATCCACCGTTCAAAACGCTGTTATCTCAGCTGCGAATAAGCTAGACCTTGCTGTGCATGTTGATGGCGATTTCTGGTATCTAGACAGAGGTAACTAGTTGTTATGAGTGCTGCAGCGAAAGCTGCAGCATCGCCCGTGCCAGTCTATATTATTTTTCTTCGTCTTCCGGAGCATCCCCGATGAGAGCTTCGGAGATGATGACGATACCCGCGACAGAAACAGCATGCATGATGCAGTTTTTAACAACTTTTGCCGGATCGACGATACCCGCAGCCATTAAGTCTTCGACTTTTTCTGTTATTGCATTGAAACCGAAATGTGGTTTTGCTAACAGAATTTCTGCTAATATTACGGAACCATCATGACCGGCATTAGAGATGATCTGTTTTACAGGAGCTTCACAGGCTGTAATTAATATCTTGGCGCCGATGGCTTCATCGCCTTCGAGTTTCAGTTTATCAATACATTTGCTAGCGCGCAGCAGGGCGATGCCGCCGCCAGGGACGACACCTTCTTCGATTGCAGCTTTTGTGGAGTTCAAGCTATCTTCGAACATCTGTTTTTTCTGTTTCATTTCAGGCTCGGTAGCAGCGCCAACGTGGATGACGGCAACGCCACCGCTTAATTTTGCTTTACGAGTCTCCAGTTTTTCTTTGTCGTAGGAGCTTTTGCAGACTTCAATTTCATTTTCGATTTGATGGATACGCGATTGGATTTCTTTTGGTTTTCCTGCGCCATTGATGATAATGGTATTTTCTTTAGAGATGATGATTTTCTCTGCGGAACCAAGAGCTGTGACCGGAATTTCTTTAAGAGACATACCAGCATCTTCAGAAATGACTGTTGCTCCCGTCAGGACTGCGATATCTTGTAGCATCGCTTTTCGATTATCGCCGAAGCCCGGGGCTTTGACAGCGACAATTTTTAAAGTTCCTCTTAGCTTGTTGATGACAAGGGTAGATAGAGCATCAGCCTCAACATCTTCGGCGATGATGAGTAGCTCTTTTCCTGCTGTAGCCGTTGCTGTGAGAACAGGGAGGATTTCATGGACGTTATTGATCTTTTTATCGACGATTAGAATCTGTGGTGCTTGATTCAATTCAGCTGTGAGTTTATCTGCATTTGTACAGAAGTAGGCGCTGATGTAGCCACGGTCGAATTGCATTCCTTCGACGATTTCGACTGTAGTTTCAGTTCCTTTAGCCTCTTCGATAGTGATCACGCCCGATTTACCAATTTTTTCCATTGCCTCGGCAATCATTTGTCCGATTTCTTCGTTTCCTGAAGCTGAGGCCATGGCAATATTTTTTGTTTCTTTGGTGCTTTTGACCGGAATAGCCATTTTTTCTATTTCTTTCATGATAGCGTCTAGGGCCTTATCCATTCCGCGTTTGATACCGATAGGGCTGGCGCCGGCAGCCACTTGTTTGACTCCACCTTCAGCAAGAGCTTTTAGTAGGATAGTTGCTGTTGTTGTGCCATCGCCACATTTTTCTTTAAGTTTTTGAACAACTTCCTTGGCCATGGCAACGCCCATATTTTCGTATTGATTTTTTAAGGAGATATCTTTGACGATACTGCTTCCATCATTAGTGATTGTCGGTGCGCCCCAACTTTTTTCTAGTCCAACGTTGCGTCCCTTTGGTCCCAGAGTAAATGCAACAACATCAGCAAGTTTTTTTATTCCTGCTAGGAGTAGATCGCGTGCTTCTTCTTCGAAGATAATTTCTTTTGGTGCTAAAGACATTGTTTTGCTCCTTTTATCAGTTTGTATTAGAATAAGATATTAGAGGAAAACAGGGAAAGAGGCAAGTCATGTTTTTAGAATATTTTACATGAAAGAGCAGAATGAAGAATCAAACACATGCAGATTTAAATAATACATTTAAAGCCCTTGATCCGGCCAAAGATGATTTAAAAAAACAAGTCGTTGATACTCTTGTTAATGCATTAAAAAAGCAGGGGGCAAGATCTAAGAAAGAGCACGCACAGGTCGTTTTATGTGACCTTTTCGGGTGGTTTTCATATGATTTTAAATCATTCCTTTTACATTATCAGTTGACGGATGATGAAACGACAAAATTTTTGAGTTATATTCTATCGGAAATCTATTATAACGAACCATTTCTTGCCCATGTAGATGCTTCGACTAAAAAAGAGTACCTTGAGAATACCCTTATAATACTTTTGGCTGAAACATTGAGTCGTCAGAGACTTCAGGACATTTTATCTTTGGTTTCTGAGCATAGGAAAATATTACTTGTAGTGCATTGTATGGAGCATTTTCGTGAGGGTGCATGGAATATTTTAGAAGCTTTAGAATATCTATATGGTCGGGACCGAATTTCGACAACTTTCATTAAAGGAGTGCGTAGTAAATATTACAATATTAATTATTTAAGTTCGATTATCGATAATCCTCATTTGAAATTATCTGCCGTTGTACAAAAATTAGAGCTTTATGCCGAGCAACAAGTTCAAGAGATCATGAAGACTTTGCCCGTCCTTGTCGAATTGATTACGAGTTTGCCTATGCGTGGATTTGACTTTATTGAAGAAATGAAAAGAAAAATTGATCCTTCAGTTGAACCAACACATGAATCCGAGAAAAACAAGCAAAAGGCAATGCAGTCTGAAATAGCTCTTAAAGAGATGTTTGGCAAATATAGCAATGAATCATATACGTTGAAAGAGGCATGTCAATTTTTTCGTATCTTTGGACTTAGCGGGCAGTATCTAGGTCTTCCGATAATTAAAAAGCATTATGCACCTCTTTCAGATATCCTGAAGGAGCTTTTAGAGCTTTTTGGACAATCTACTTTTATAAAAGATAATGCATTAAATCCACTCATAAAATTCGTGTTAAGTATACTAACACAACTTTATGCTTACTATCGTGAGCCTTCACAATATTCCCAAGGTTTGAATTCTTTGATTTATGCCATCTCAACACGAGGTGATAATCTTCCTCAACTTCCTTGGCTTCCATCGATAATTAAAGGACTCAAGGAAATTTCTATCCATCTTCATGATGCAGGAATTTACAACTTTCAGCTTTCTAATTATCCAATCATCATCTTTGACCAAGCTTCTAAAAATAATTTTACTGAAAATCAAGCGTATATTAACTCGTTGATGATGTCGGATGATGTGCAAATTTGGCATATTTCCCGTAATGAAACATTGCAATTGGCAAAAAAATTAAAGCTTACAACATGGATTAAGACAGCGCCACGTGGACTTTTGGGTTTTGGTGGAGCGCGGAATTGTGTGACCATGTTGGCTCCCGTTATTGCTGAAGCCTCACGTAGAGGTATATGTTCTATTAAAGAGCTTCTAAAATGCAGGTATGATGAATTAGATGAAATGTATAGAGAAAAAGTCCTAGGGATCAATCATCAGGATTCTATATTGCATATAGGTGAGGATGACGTTGTCGTGCCCGCTTGCAATATATTTTCCGATGCACTCTTTGCGCAAATGAAAAAAGATTTATATTTCTGTCGATCGTCTTTTTATGTGGGCAGGGGAACGCAGTTTATTTATCCTTATATAGATGCCGCGAATATTTTGATCAATCCGGCAACAGCTGTTTATTCTTCACGTTGGTTAGATTTTCCAAAGATAAGTGGCGTAGGAATGTTGACTAAACCCAAATTTTCTTTACCAACGTATTTCGGCAACGAGGAGCATCATAGTAACCCCTCATGTGTGTTTCTCGATTATTTTCATCAACCACTGATACATTTATCGGGTCCACGATATCCTAAAAAATTACTCCCATTTTCACCTCTTGATGGACTAGCGGCACATCTGAAAGTTATTTTGCCTTATACCATTCAGATGAGCATGTCATCATGGTTGATTGATGGAGGTAACGCTCTTGGACAGTGCATCCTTCCATGGAAAGACGCAGATACTAAAGGCAAAATGTTGAATAATTTTCAAAATTTAAATCAATTATGGCAATTTGCATCGCGTCCGGATACCTTACAAGAATTGCAAAAACGGTTTTGGTGCAATATGGACGCGGTTTTTAATGATAAAATAGCAAAAAATTCTTTTCTTGCAGATGATGTTGAGGCATTAACTGATATTGACTCGATTTCTCAAATGCCATCTTCTTTGAAGAAATATTACAAAAAAATTCAAAAAGACGCGCAGATGTTCTTTGTATTGGGAAAAACGGTGATTAAATATCACAAGCAAGGTGTAAAAAATTATTTAGAAAAAGCACAATCAGATGTTAAAAATAAATTTCAATTCGATATTGCCCGGAGTAACATCACAAGAGACCTAAGTCATATAATAAGCTATATCAACTCACTTAGTTTTTCAGGTAATCATTAATGTCATGCAGAGCGTTTGGAGCGCGAAAGTCCACTTTCGCTTTTGTTGCGTGACGATACTAAAGCGAAAAAGGACTTTCGCGCTCCAAACGCTTTGCAATCGATTTTTTGCTGTTATTTGAAACGTTGCCCAAAGTAGTAGTAGGCGGTGATTTGATGATTTCATTAGAATGAATGAATAGTATCATCAAAGAATAATCTAAAGGATCATCTACAATTTTTTTCCCCTCTTTCAAGACGAACAAATAGGGGTGTGCAATGAGTCGAAGAGAATGATTAGGTTTCGGATTCATGGTTATCTCCCGGAAGGACTAATAATAGACTGTTTAGATTAAATGGGGAAGTGAAATCACTCTTCTCTATGTACTGCGTTATACACGTCGCGTTTACTGACGCCACGAATTTTTGCAACAATCAAAATAGCTTCTTGACGTGTGGCTCCATATTCTTTCTGGATGAGTGCAACGTGTTCTTGAGGCGTTAACGATTGGCAATCTTGTGAGGCTGCTGAGGCATCATTACCGGAAATCATAAGAACAATCTCACCTTTCAACGAGACATTACTCCAAATATCAAGGATATCTTTGGGAATACCTCTTTTAATTTCCTCAAATTTCTTGGTGAGTTCTCTTGCTACAACTAAAGGGCGTTCGGGGGCTATTTCCTGCAAACATTCGATTACTTCCATTAATCTATTAGGGGACTCATAACATATTGTCGTGCCGGTATATGCAAGAATTTCTTGGAGGGCACGCTTTAACTCACCGGTCTTACGAGGGAGAAATCCTATAAATTGAAAACGCGTTGTATCGAGTCCGGAGCAACATAATGCCGTGATAGCAGCACATGCACCGGGAATTGGTGTTACTGCAATGTTGTGGGCGATGCAGGCTTGAATAAGTTTTGTTCCGGGATCAGAGATGCCGGGAGTCCCTGCATCAGAAATAAGGCTGATGATGCGTCCTTGTTGAAGATCAATGATGATTTGATCTTCTTTTGAAGACTCACTGAACTTATGAAAGCTAACAAGATGTTTTTTGATATCATAATGGTCGAGGAGGATACGACTATGGCGAGTATCTTCACAGAGAATGTAATCGCTATTTTTTAATGTCTCGACAGCACGGAATGTGAAGTCAGATAAATTACCTATCGGTGTTGCAACGATATATAGCATATATTTACTTAAAAAAGGTGGCACCCAGATTCGAACTGGGGATGGAAGCTTT
>Ga0206832_10169_pt2 | contig 15990 bp, 10 predicted proteins | sample Alteio_BWOrgCont_74_FD_152896 | JGI IMG/M metagenome (GOLD analysis project Ga0206832, IMG submission 152896) | Enriched cells from forest soil in Barre Woods Harvard Forest LTER site, Petersham, Massachusetts, United States -... | ecosystem: Environmental > Terrestrial > Soil > Temperate forest >... | reverse complement strand
AGGCCTGAGTTGTCTATCAGCGCTTTAGCTTCAACAGCGTTGGTGCCTTGTAAACGTACAATGATAGGAACCGGGATATTTCCAATTTCCTGGTAAGCGTCAATAACACCTTGTGCAACACGGTCGCAACGAACAATACCACCGAAGATATTGATCAATATTGCTTTAACATGCGGATCTTTTAATATGATGTTGAAAGCTGCCTTAACAGTTTCAGCATTAGCGGTTCCGCCTACGTCCAAAAAGTTAGCAGGCTCGCCGCCGGCAATTTTAATAATGTCCATAGTCGCCATTGCTAAACCTGCGCCGTTAACCATACAACCAACGTTACCATCAAGTTTTACATAGTTAAGGTTTGATTTGCTGGCTTCAACTTCCATCGGGTCTTCTTCATTTGTATCGCGTAAAGCGGCAAAATCAGGGTGACGGAATAAGGCGTTATCATCCAGGTTTACTTTAGCATCAACTGCTAAAATTTTATTGTCGGATGTTTTTAATACCGGGTTAATTTCAAATTGTGATGAATCTGTAGCATCATAAGCTTTATATAAAGCAGTGATGAATTTCACCATATCTTTAAAGGCATCGCCTGAAAGGCCCAGGTTAAAGGCAATTTTACGTGACTGAAATGCTTGCAGACCAACTTTCGGGTCGATTTCTTCTTTATGGATCAGCTCAGGGGTTGAGTGTGCAACTTCTTCAATATCCATACCGCCTTCGGTTGAATACATGATGATGTTACGCCCTTTAGCACGATCAAGCAATACGCTGATATAAAATTCCTTGGTTTCGCTTTCACCAGGGTAATAAACATCCTGGGCAACCAGTACTTTTCTAACTAATTTACCTTCAGGTCCGGTTTGCGGAGTAACCAGTTGCATGCCTAAAATAGCACCTGCTTTTTCCTTTACCTCATCTAAATTCTTAGCTAACTTAACGCCACCGCCTTTACCGCGGCCACCGGCGTGTATTTGTGCTTTTACAACAACCCAGCTTGAGTTATAATCGTCCTTTAATTTTTTAGCAGCTTCAACAGCTTGTTCAACAGTATCAGCAACGATACCTTCCTGAACCCTAACACCGAAGCTTTTTAGAATGGCTTTACCCTGATATTCGTGAATATTCATGTTTTCGAAGAATTTGCGGTAAAACTACGATTTTGTTTCAAAAACAATAATTAGTGGCAAGATATAAGTGAATAGTTTTTACATTAATTTGAGTATTAATCTGGTTACAGGGAGTTTTAGTGATTAGAGGCTGGTGGTTAGAGATCAGTTTTAAGGCGATAAACAACTATAAAAGTTCACTAATCACTGGTTAACTAATCTCTAATCACTAAATTCGCCCATGCTTAAAGCGCAATCCATACATAAATCATACGGTCAGCTTGAAATACTAAAGGGGGTAGACCTGGAAGTGCAAAAGGGTGAAATTGTTACCATAGTAGGTGCATCGGGTGCCGGTAAAAGTTCATTGTTGAATATATTGGGGACTTTAGACAGGCCCGATTCTGGTCAGTTATTCATAGCCAACCAGGAATTGAACAAACTGAGCAACAAACACCTGAGCCTTTTCCGCAACCTTAAAATAGGGTTCATATTTCAGTTCCACCATTTGTTGGTTGAGTTTGATGCATTAGAAAATGTATGTATCCCGGCATTTATCGCGGGCAAGTCAAAATCCGAAGCAGAAAAACGTGCAACCGGGTTATTGGAATTACTTGGGCTGGGAGACCGGTTAAAGCATAAACCAAATGAATTATCAGGTGGCGAGCAGCAAAGGGTTGCTGTAGCACGTGCGCTGGTAAATAACCCGGCGCTTATATTTGCCGATGAGCCATCGGGCAACCTGGATTCAACAAACGCGCGCGAACTGCATGAACTGTTCCTGCAATTGCGCAAAGAGTTTAACCAAACCTTTGTGATCGTTACACATAACGAGGATCTGGCGGCACTATCGGATAGGAAGGTTTTAATGAAGGACGGCTTAATTACCCAATAGTGAACGTACTTATAACAGCGGCAAATTCGGCTGAGGCTTATCAGCTTAAAAGTAAATTAAACGCGTGGAGTATTCTTTTGGGCGATTATCTGGATTTGCCTGAAATTATGATCAAATCGGGGAAAATGCTCAGGCTGCCTGATCCTAAATCTGTCTCTTATATGCACGAGATGCTAACGCTTTGCCTGGATAAAAATATAGATACACTTTATGTTTTACGGGAGGATGAAGCTGTGTTGTTAAAAGAATCGGAGCAGTTGTTTACTGAATACGGGATTGCTATTGTTTACCAAACGTAGAGACGCAATGCTTTGCGTCCCTTTTAAATATATGATATAAGACGCAAGGTGTTGCGCCTCTACGAGAATTAATACAAGAGACGCAAAATATTGCGTGTCTACAGAGAATACATTTTTAATGAAATATACAGATATCGACAAACGCAAAACGGCGTTCATATTTGAGCTGGATAATGTGCTTTATCCCGAAAAGGATTACTTATACCAGGTTTATTACCTGTTTGCCAACCTGATTGAATATACTGAACTGCATGATGCCAAAGCTGTACTCGGCTTAATGACATCAACTTATGAAAATGAAGGGAAGGATAAGGTTTTTGATCGTGTTAAAGAACGATTTCATTTGGATGAAAAATACCGTGCGAGTCTTGATAACCAAATGCTGACCGCCAAGCTGCCTTTAAAACTATTGTTGTTTAAAAACATGTTGGAGTTGATGCAGGATATAGTAGTTGACCGCAAAAAACTATTTATAGTAACTAACGGCAATCCGGAACAGCAACTGAATAAAATAAAGCAAACCGAATGGCACGGACTTGAAAAGTACCTGGTATGCTATTTTGCTGATGAAACCATGCCTAAACCCGAACCGGATATCATCCATTTACTATTAAAAGATCATAATTTACAGCGAAGGGATATAGTAATGATTGAAAATGCCGAAGAAGACAGGCTTTGTGCGCAGGCATGCGGAATAGATTACCTGAATGCCGAACAATTTTTATAGAGAATAAGATTTAAACCTTATTTTCGTAAAAGAATTGTTTCTGCCTTAGTATATAACCCCTTGTATATGAAAAAACTATTTTTCTGTATCATTATACTATTCGCTGGGTTAATAACATCCTGCAAAAAGGATAAAAGTACTAAGGCTGCTACTACGCTCGATCAAATAAAGGATTCCATTTACTATTACGAAAAGGAGGATTATTTGTGGAACGATGCCATCCCATCATATTCCACATTTGATCCGCGATCCTATACATCCGATAATGATCAGGATGCCTTGAACAGCGAAATATTCGCTGTATCGCAGTTAAAAATCAATCCGCAAACTAATGCGCCATATGAGTATTTTGCTACCAATCCATTAATACCCAAATATTCATTTATTGATGACGGAACGGAAACCGCATCACTTAACGGTACTAATGGTGATTTTGGTTTCGAGCCTGCATATATAGCCGATGAAGATCTGCGCGTTAAATATGTGTATACAGGTTCGCCGGCTGATCTTGCAGGTATAAAAAGAGGTTACCAGATAACTGCTATTAATGGAAGTGCAAATCTGTCATCAGATGATAATAATAATCTGAAGTTTGTTATTAATGCGATTTATTACAGCCCAACCATTAAAATGACCTTATTAAAACCCGATGGAACAAGTATAAGTGTTTCATTGGCAACCAGCAGCTATACGGTTAACCCGGTAATAACTTACAAAGTTTTTAATGAGGGGAGTGGCCACAAGATTGGTTATATGGTTTTTAACAGTTTTACCGCCCTTGCTAACGCGCAGTCTCAATTAAATACCGCCTTTGATTATTTTATAACAAACGGCATAAATGAACTGGTGGTTGATTTACGCTATAATGGTGGTGGGGCAGGAGAAACAGCCGAATATCTGGATGATCTCATTGTGCCTTCGACAAAGAGCAATACTTTAATGTATACACAATACTTTAACAGTAACCTGCAAAATGATAAATATCCTTTATTGAGTAAAAAATATAGCCTTAGTCCTGGTCAGTTTTTGCCGATAAACAATCAAACTCAGTTTGTTAAAAAGCTATCGTTAAATATCAGCAGGGTGTTTTTTATTGTGACTAATGAAACAGCTTCATCAAGCGAGCTTACCATTAACAACCTTTTACCTGAACTAAATGTGTTTTTAATAGGCAGCACAACCTATGGCAAACCAGTTGGCGAAATACCTATCCCTATAAATAAATACTACTTATACTCGCCGCAATTATATGTAGAGAATTCTGCTAACAAAGGCGATTATTATTCGGGAATGGTACCCGGCACTGCTACCTATCCCGGTAAACTGGCTGCTGATGATATTACAAAGGAATTTGGCGATTCCACGGAGATGCTATTGTCATATGCCTTAAATTATGTCAGAAACGGCACTTTTGCCTTGAAAATCCCTCAAGGCCTGATAAAGCAAAATGCTTTCTCAATTGAACAATCCCGGGCTGTATCTCTTGAATTGAACAAGCATAAGTTCAAGCCGATGATTTTTAAGTCCAAAGCTGAAAGGTAAAAGCTTTGAAGAGATAAAAGCTTAAAGCTAAAAGGAGAAAGGTTTTAAACTTTATTAAATTGCTTTTAGCTTTAGACTTCGTCTTTCAGCTTTAATCAGCTAATTGCCTTAAATCTACTGGCACCACGCGTGATATTCCTTGTTCAACCATGGTTACACCGTAAATAACATCGGTGCTGGCAATTGTTCTTTTATTGTGGGATACAATGATGAACTGCGAATCTTTAGAAAACTCGCGGATAATGTTATTGAACTTATCAATGTTGGTATCGTCAAGCGGTGCATCAACCTCATCAAAAATACAGAATGGGGCAGGCTTTAACAGGTAAAGCGAGAACAGTATAGCGGTTGCCGTCAATGTTTTTTCACCACCTGATAATTGGTTGATGGATAAGGGGCGTTTACCTTTTGGCCGGGCGATAATATCAATATCAGATTCCAGCGGGTGTTGCGGATCTGTCAGGATCAGATCACATGAATCCTCCTCATTAAACAATGAACGAAAAACAGTAATGAAATTATCGCGTACGGTGGTAAATGCTGCCATAAACTTTTCCTTAGCCGTATCGTCAATTTCCTGAATAGTTGCCAGTAGCGATGCCTTTGCTTCAGCCAGATCCTTCTTTTGTGCCTGGATGAACTGATAACGCTCATTCATCTCGTTGTAGGCCTCAACAGCCATTGGATTTATGGCACCGAAATCATCCATTTGCTTTTTTAGCTTCTCGGTTTTCTCACGCAATTCATCTTCGCTTTCGGTAACAGTGGCATCTGTATCAATCAGCTCCTGTATATCTACATTAAACTCAACTGAAAGGCGCTCTTTCAGGGCATTTAGTTCCAGTTTCAGGTTATTGCGCTCATCCTTCAGCGCGTTTTCTATAAAAGCGGCATTATCCTTCTTGCGTCGCAGATCAGTTATCTCGTTTTCTGTTTCTGTGATTTTTCCGCGCCATTCATAGTATTCCTGTTCAGCTTGCTGAGTAGCTTTTTCTAGCTCTTCCTTTTGCGTGTACATTTCAATCAGGTCGTCATCATTCAAATCCGACTGTTGCAGATTTTCCTGTATAGCGATCTTTACTTTATCAAACTCAACCGCGTTTTGCTTAATGCGGACTTCCAGGTGTTCCTTTTGTGTTTCGCGGTAATCCAAATCCTTTACCAGTCCTGAAACTTTATTCTGCTGTTGATGAAAGCGGATGTTCTCCTGGTTATAAGCATTTGACTGTACGGTTACATGCTCATTCAGTTCGTTAAATATGGCTTGTTTTTCAAGCAGCAATTCACTTTGTATCTGCTTTTGCGTTTTGAGTTCGGCCAGCTCAGGGCGTAGGGCCGCTGTTTCTTCTATAATGGTACTGATCTTTTTGGCGATATCGTCCTTACGGTTCAGGCTATTTGTGATGAAAGTTTGATACTGTTCCTGCCGGGTTTTAACGGTGATCAGTTCGGTATTTAGCCTGCTGAGTTCCTGTTGCTTTTGCTTTACTTCTTCAGCTTTGCCGGATGCCTTTAATGCGGCTGATCTGCTTTGCAGGGCGAGAGATTCTTCCTTTGAATAATTGATGCGGGTATCAAACTGCTTTATTTCCTTAGCTAAATTCTCCAGATTTTTTGCCCGGCCAATACGTTTGCCCTCAAACAATCCAACCGAACCACCAGCCATGGTATGTTTTGATTTATTGAACTTGCCGCTTTTACCTATCAGTACCACGCCATCGGGTAGTGTTGCATTGTTTAATACCTGCTCGCTGCTGTCATCAACCAAATAAACATTCTTCAGCAGGAAATTGCATAAAGGCTGATAAAGTTTATCAACTTCAACCACCTGTAATGCAGCAACCCCGCTTTCAAAATCGTTAATTATACGCGGTTCATCTTTATAGCTATCCAGCACAAAAAACTGCGCCCGGCCTTTGGCTGATTTACTTAACAAGTTAATAGCGCTGATCGCCTCGTCATAATTGCTCACCACATAGTGATTCATCAGCGGCTCCAGGTAGTTTTCAATCGCTACACGGTATTCCTCACGGCAAAATAATATATCACTGAAGAGTGGAACGTTTTTCGACCAGTCAGCATTCTTTTTTAAGAAACGAATCGATTCAGGGAAGCCTTCCAAATTATCAACCATGCTTTTGGTAAGGTTGTATTCATTTTGCTTGGCATCCAACTTACGACTATCAGCAATAATGCTTTCCTTAACTGTACTTAGTTGTTCATCAATATCTAGCAATTGATCTTTTAACTGCTGCTCAAAATCAACCAGTACTTTGTATTCGTTTTCGAGCGTTTCCGTGCGTTCCTGTAATTCAGCTACTACCTGGTTAAAGTGGGAGAGTTCCACCTCTTTATTGGTAGCATCCTCCAAATTACGCTGACTTTCCTGCTCCAACGCCTGTTGTTGGATTTGAAGAATTTCCAGATCTTTTTCAGCCTTGTAAACCTGGTTTTGCAGGCGGTTATTAATGCCGGTTAGCTCATTTAGTTCATTGCGGGAGGATGATTGCTCTAAGCGCAATTCATCCACTGCTAATTTAAGGTCAGCAACTTTTGATTGTACGTTATGCAGAGCCTCATCCTCCTGCATTTTCTCTTCGGAGAGGCGTTTTATATTGTACAGTACATGGTTCAGCTGATTGCGGTCACGTTCCAGTTCTTCACTCAGGCGTGCCTCCTTATCCTGCTGAAATTTCAGCTGTTCGTTCTTTATCTTTTTCTCACTTTCATAAGCACGGATCTTACTTACATGCTCATTGGTGGCTTTTTGTTGTATCGAAAGGTTTTTCTCTCTGTGCAGGCTATCCAGTTTTGATTGTTGCAAGGTGGCTTCAAGCGTATCTATCTGCGCTGCAATACCCGATTTCTCAGTCAGCTGAACCTGTTCTTTTTCCTCAATCCGCGCAAGCGACTCACTGAATGACGCTATCCTGAACGAGGCCAGCATAATACTCAGCGATTTATACTGATCACGGATGCGATAGTAACGTTCAGTTTTTTTAGCCTGATTTTCGAGGGTTTTAAGGTTTTTTTCTATTTCGAAAAGCAGGTCCTCCACACGTTCCAGGTCGGCTTCAGTATCTTTTAGCCGGGCGAAGGTCTGTTTTTTGCGCAGCTTGTATTTTGATATGCCTGATGCTTCCTCAAATAAATTACGGCGCGAGCCTTCTTTATTGCTGATGATCTCATCAACCATTCGTAACTCGATGATGGCATAGGAATCGGAGCCAATACCGGTATCAAGGAAAAGATCAGTAATGTCCTTTAAACGGCATTGTACATCATTCAGGCGGTATTCACTGTCGCCGTTACGGTAAAGCTTACGGGTTAGGGTAACCTGCGAAAACTCAACCGGTAGTATATTCTTTGTATTATCAAAAGTGAGCGATACTTCAGCAAGATTAGCCGGTTTTCGACTTTTCGAACCGTTAAAAATAATGTTGTCCATCTTTTCCGAACGGAGCATCCGGGTGCTTTGCTCGCCCAATACCCAGCGGATGGAATCCACTACATTTGATTTTCCGCAGCCATTAGGACCCACAATAGCGGTTACACCCTCATTAAAATTGATGGTGATCTTATCGCCAAAGCTTTTAAACCCCTTGATTTCTAAAGATGTAAGCTGCATTTAAATTGTAACGGTTCGGAAAATTCCGAACTTTCAAATTAGTCATAAAAAAACGAAATCCTAAAATATATTTTGGGAGAAAAGCATAAAGCTAAAAGATGAAAGCAAAAAGCTAAAGGGGCAAAGTTTTTTTTACTTATAAATAATTCATCGTTTAGTTTTAGCTTTTACCTTTCGCCTTTTACCAGCTTAACAAAAACTTTTATAGCCTACATTAGTTTAGCTATCATAACCATAAATTACTATGAAAATTGCAGTATTTGGAGCAGGTGGCCGTATTGGCAGCCGTATAGTTACAGAAGCTTTAAACAGGGGCCATGACGTTACCGCAGCAGTGCGCCACCCCGAAAATTACACGGTTATACATGAACATCTGAAAGTTGCCAAAGCAGACTTGTTTAACTCGCAGGATGTGGAAACAGCTGCCTTTAACCAGGATGCGGTGGTGTCTGCTTATAGTCCGGCTAAAGGGATACCGGCATCAACTATAAAGGAGGTAGCCATACCGCTTATTAACGGGTTGAAACAGGCTCATGTAAAACGACTGATAATTGTTGGCGGCGCAGGAAGTTTAGAAGTTTCACCAGGTTTGCAATTGGTGGATACACCAGATTTTCCTGCTGAATATAAACCGGTTTCATTAGCACATCGCGAGGCATTGGCTATTTATGAAGCGGAAAATGAATTGGACTGGACCTTTGTTAGCCCATCAGCTGAAATTTATCCCGGTACACGTACCGGCAAATTTCGCACAGGTGGCAATCAATTACTAACTGATGCCAATGGCAAAAGCCATATATCAATGGAAGATTATGCTATCGCTATTGTTGATGAAATAGAGAACCCAATGCATATTAAAGGGCATTTTACGGTGGGATATTGAACCCCCTAACCCCCTGAAGGGGGAACGAATGAGGAATATAAAGCCAATCAAAAACTCCCCCTTCAGGGGGCTGGGGGGCTAATAGTTCCCTTTAAATAAGTCACCGCATTACCACTCATCAATACACGGTCACCTTTTAACTCGCACCATAACTCACCTTTACGCGATGATAGCTGGTAGGCATGAAGTTTATTTTTACCCAATTGTTTTGCCCAGTAGGGTATAAGGTTGCAATGTGCCGATCCTGTAACCGGGTCCTCTGGAATACCTGCGCCGGGGGCAAAGAAACGGGATACAAAATCAACATTTTTACCGGGCGCGGTAACGATTACGCCTACGGTATCCATTTTTGATAAAGCGAAAAAATCAGGTGAGATATCCTTTATATCATCCTCTGATTCATAAACCAAAAAATAATCTCTTGAACGTAAAACTTCAACAGGCTCTTTTTCGCCTAAGGCCTCTACCAAACCATTAGGTGCATCAATATGAATAGGTGGGCGGGATGGAAAATCCATCGTGTATTTATCACCCTCTTTTTTAACATGCAAGGTGCCGGCTTTTACAGTTTCAAAATGTATAGCGTCCTCATTATAATCCAGTTCGGTATATAAAATGTGTGCCGCGGCTAATGTGGCGTGCCCGCAAAGGTCTATCTCATATTCCGGTGTAAACCATCTTAACTTATACCCGTTTGTTGTTTTTACAAAAAATGCTGTTTCGGCAAGATTATTTTCGATAGCTATTTTTTGCATGGTTTCGTCTGGAAGCCATTCGGTAAGCGGACAAATAGCAGCCGGATTGCCTCCGAATAGTTTATCAGTAAAAGCATCAGCCTGGTAAATGGGGATAGTCATGGTAGATGGTATTATGTTTTTGTTAAGCTAATATAGAATTTTTATGATAATAAAGCAGTGTTTGCATTTTCTGCTGTATTAAAAATATAAGAGGCGCAAAGTATTGCGCTTCTACAACAAAAAAAGGTGGAGTTATAGCTCCACCTTTTGGTCTTTCTAATCACTGATCACTAACCTCTAATCACTATTTATTACTTAGCATAGTAAACATTATTGCTCAGGTCTGAATCCGGCAAATCATGTTCGGGATCAAGTACCATAGTTTTTATGGTTGATGTTGATGGGTATTTAAATTCCCATACACCATTACGCTGCCATATGTTAACCGGGAAATTTATGGTTTCTGTTTTGCCATTAGCCTGGGTTATTTTTAATACAACCGGCAAGGCCAATTTTCCTTTATTTACCAGTGTGATGATCGCGCCTTTAGTAGTATCACCATCCACATATTCTACCGATTGTATTGCCTGGTCAAGCTTCCCGGTGGTAAAAAACCACGGTTTAAAGAACCAGTTCAGGTCCTCCCCGGTAGCGTCGTTCATCGCCCTGAAAAAGTCATACGGTAAAGGATGTTTAAATGCCCAGTGCTTAATATATTCGCGGAAAGCGTAATCAAAGCGCTCAGGCCCAACCACATCATTACGCAGTATTTGTAATCCTAATGATGTTTTATAATAATATTGCGCGTAATCATGAAGGCCGATAGCCTCCGGAGGGGTCATCAACGGGTCGACGCTTTTTCTATAGATTCTTAATGTTTTCTGGGCTATTTTTGCTGTGTCCTTATATTCACCATTGTTAAAGTGATCTGTAGCATAAGCATTGATGTAGGTGTTAAAACCTTCGTCCATCCACATGTATTTCCGCTCGTTGGTACCAACTATCATCGGGAACCAGTTATGACCGATCTCATGAGTAATATCGCCCCAAAGCTGTTTGTTCTTTAAATTATTCAGACAAAAGATAATGCCCGGATATTCCATACCCAATGCTACGCCCGATACACTGGTAGCCGAGTTCCATGGGTATTCAAAAAATCCGGTCGAATAGATCTCCATGCTGTTTTTCAGGTATTCGGTTGAACGGCTCCATGAATCGTTACCCGAGCTTTCAACAGGATAGGCCGACATGGCAATACCTTTACGGCCCGATGGGAAGTTAACTCTTGCTGCATCCCATATAAATGCTTTTGAAGCAGCCCATGACACATCACGGCTGTTCTGCATTTTAAAATGCCAGGTTAAAGTACCTTTAAAGGGGTGGGTTGCTGGCTGATCAACCTCTTCGGGTTTTATCAGCATTACAGTTTTATCGCTGTTGCGCGCTTCGGCTAACCTGCTTTGTTGAGTTGGTGTCAACACCGCTGTTCCATTTTGCAGATCGCCCGAGCCAACAACCAGCATATTTGCGGGCGTGGTTACGTAATAATCGAAATCGCCGTAGTCGCAGAAAAATTCACCTAAGCCCATATAAGGCAAAGTGTTCCATCCCTCGGCATCGTCATAAACACACATACGAGGGTACCATTGCGCAATTTCATAAACATATCCCTGTTTAAATTTCTGACGACCCATACGATCTGCGCCATATACCGGGATAGAAAAGCTGTATTTTACTTTTACAATTATCTTATCGCCTTTTGCACCCATTGGTGTATTTAAGCGAACCTGCATGCGGGCATCAGATATTATCGGCTTAACTGTATAGGTTTGATTTTTGTAAGTAACCGATACAGATTCGATATGATAACCACCGCGATTAAAGCCTTTTACATCAAAGCGGTCTCCGCTTATAGGGGTAACTGCCGCTCCGCGCGAGTCGGGCTTAAATAAGTTTTGGTCGAGTTGTAACCATAAATAATCCAGCTTATCGGGGCTGTTATTGGTGTAGTTAATAGTTACATCACCAGTAATAGTAGTATCCTGCGCACCTTCAGTTAAAGTAGCATGTATAAGGTAATCCGCACGGTTTTGCCAGTAGTTTTCGCCTGGTTGTCCGCTTGCTGAACGGGTATTGCCACTGGTAACTGGCCATGTTATAGGGCCGAAGATGTCGTTGTGGTCGTATTTAGCAGAGTCGGTTGTTTGGGCTGATGCTGCATTGGCGGCCAATAAGAATACGGCGCACCCAGCCAGCAGGTGTTTGAGTTTAAATAGCATTTTGGTCAATTAAAGCGACGAAAATAGTAAAATTTAATCTTTATTAAAGATTTGTTAACAAGGATGATACAAAAACGAATTTGTGCAGATTAATATATCTTTGAATTGTTTATTGTGATGTGTATTTTTGATATATGGAACCTATATTGGTACATCCTTCAAGTGTTGAACAATTGAATGTCTTTTCTCCATATGTTTTAAAAGGTATTGAAGAAAGTATTAAACAGCATGAGAATAATGAGACGATATCATTAAAAGAATTTAAAGAGAAGTATCTCTCTATTTAGGGCGTTCCCTGCGGGGCGGGCTATTCGCTCATACTGCGCAGGCCTTAACCACGGCCGGCACTGAGGCCCTCGAAGTGGGCCGGTATCCGCTGCTATCCCTAACGCAAACTACACATGTGAAAAATAAGTGCACATGGTAAAGTTATTTGCCATTGTTAAAAACTAATACCCGATCTGAAAACTTTTGCACGCTACAATTGCTTTAAATATTGCACTTTAGCTGTTAATAAATTTATATGAATCACCTCGCCAATTCCACATCACCTTATTTGTTGCAGCATGCTAATAACCCTGTTAACTGGTATCCATGGGGTGCCGAGGCCTTAAAAAGAGCTAAGGATGAAAACAAGCTGATATTGGTAAGTATAGGCTACTCGGCCTGCCACTGGTGCCATGTAATGGAGCATGAAAGCTTTGAGGATGAAAAAGTGGCCGCTGTGATGAATGAATATTTCGTTTGTATTAAGGTCGACAGGGAAGAACGCCCCGATATTGACCAGATATATATGAGCGCCGTACAACTTATGAGCGGCAGGGGGGGATGGCCACTAAATTGCATTTGTTTACCTGATCAAAGGCCTATTTATGGAGGTACTTATTTCCGCAAAAACGACTGGACCTCATTGCTTTTTAACTTGGCTGATTTCTACAAACAAAAACCTGCCGAAGCTGATGAATATGCTGTTAAATTAACCGAAGGTATCAAGCAATATGAATCTATCGGGTTTGTAACAGAACAGCCTGAATACAGCAAGGATGATGTACAGTTGATAGTTGATAATTGGAAGAAATATTTTGATAAAGAAGAGGGCGGGATGGGCTCATCGCCAAAATTCCCGATGCCAAATAACTGGCAGTTCCTGATGCGCTATGCCTACCTGATGAATGATAGCGAGATAGCGCAGATCGTGAGTCTGACACTCAAAAAGATGGCCTTTGGCGGCATTTACGACCATATAGGCGGAGGCTTTGCCCGTTATAGTGTAGATGGCCGCTGGCATGTGCCGCATTTTGAAAAGATGCTGTATGATAACGCGCAACTGGTTAGCCTGTATTCTGAAGCATACACCTGGAAAAGCTCGCAGCTTTATAAGCAGGTGGTGGATGAGATCATAACATTTACGCTTCGCGAATTATCATCGTCGGAAGGAGCATTCTATAGCGCACTGGATGCGGATAGTGAAGGTGTGGAGGGTAAGTTTTATACGTTTACTAAAGCTGAGATAGAAGAGATATTGGGAGATGACGCTGAACTCTTCAGTATCTATTATAATATCACCGATGAGGGAAATTGGGAAGAAGAACAAACCAATGTGCTGTTCAGGAAAGATAAAGACCTGAACCTGGCCAATAAGCTGGGTATAGTACTGGAGGATATGGTAGCCAATGTGGAAATATCACGAAAAAAGATATTTGATGCGAGAGCCAACCGGATCAGGCCGGGATTGGATAATAAAGTACTGGCATCATGGAATGGCCTGATGCTGAAAGGGCTTTGTGATGCTTACCGTGCCTTTAATAAAGCGGAATACCTGGAAACGGCACTTAAGAATGCCGAATTCATTTTAAATAATATGGTGGATACCGATGGCAGGTTATCGCGTATATATAAAGGAAAAGACAACGATTCTATTGCTTTTTTGGATGATTACGCTAATGTTATCGATGCGTTTATTGCCTTATATGAAGTTACCTTTGACGAAAACTGGTTAAACCATGCTCAAATATTGACTGATTATGCCATAGTGCATTACTATGAAGAGGGTACAGGCATGTTCTATTTTACTGGCGATGAGGATGAACAGTTGATTGCCCGTAAATCCGAGATCATGGACGGGGTGATACCGGCATCAAATTCGGTTATGGCTCATAATTTAAAAAAACTGGGTTTATTGTTTGATGTGCAGGAGTATCTGGATATTTCGGCACAATTACTGCGTAATATTTTACCGCACCTGGCCAAATATGGTTCTGCTTATTCAAACTGGGCCTCGTTATTGCTTAATGAGGTTTTCGGGGTGTATGAAGTGGCAATAACCGGCGCAAATGCCGACGCTTTCCGTGTAGAAATTGAAAATAATTACATCCCCAACAAAATAATATTGGGAGGTACAAAAGGAAGTTTACCTTTGCTGCGGGATAAGTTTAATGATACCACCCAGGTTTATATATGTAAGGATAAAACATGTAGTTTACCGGTTGATAATATTACCGACGCCCTGAAACAAATTAATTCGAAAATACTTATATAGTAAAAACACCTTTGATAATGAAAATTGCACCAAAAAACGTAGTGTCATTAACTTATGATCTGTATGTAGATCAGGATGGCACTGAAACATTAGTTGAGAGCGCTACTCAAGAACAGCCTTTAACATTTTTATTTGGGGCAGGCCAGATGCTTCCGAAATTCGAAGAAAACCTAAGTGCCCTTTCAACAGGAGATGCCTATGATTTTCAATTATCACCGGCAGATGCTTATGGCGAATATGATGAAGAAGCCGTAGCTAACCTGCCAAAAGAAATGTTCGATGGTACTGATCTGCCCGAAATTGGCAGCATATTACCTTTGCAGGATAACAATGGTAACCGTTTCCAGGGACAGGTAGTATCTGTTGCTGAAGATGCTGTTATTGTTGACCTTAACCACCCAATGGCTGGCCAGGAACTTCATTTCAAAGGAAATATCCTGAATGTACGCCCTGCAACTGAAGAAGAATTATCACATGGCCATGCTCACGGAGCCGACGGTCATCACGCTCACTAAATAAGCGCTGATAAGATAAAATATACGCGTCATTGCTGTAAGGTACGAAGAAATCCCCGATGAGCAGGTCCGCCTGTATAGTTTGGGATTCCTTCGTACCTTACAGCAATGACGCTTTTTTATGCTTTGTTATCTCAATACCCTCAATCTACATCCAGGTCACCACTGCCAGTTATCCGGCATTTTATAAATATACGCGATAGTATGGGTTTATGATTAAGCGTGGCGGGTACAAATACTTTATCATCTTCAGCAATAAGATCTGGACTAAAGCTGGTCACTTTTTCGTACCCGTTTGACCGTATGTGTACCTTGAAATCCGCAAGTCGGCCACCCGGACTAACCAGCACCTCTAAAATAGCAACCGCTGTATAAAGATTAATACCATATAAATCTTCAGAAAGTGTATAAACCTTTAAATAGGGGATAAAGCCAAAACACCTTCCACCTATTTTTAAAGGCCTGGTAACACGGTCGCTATCCGTAAATTTATTATCAAAACTATATACTATTTTAGTTTGCGACAAGCTATCCATTGGTTCTTCATATAATAAATTTAAACTGTCGTAATCAAAATTTTCAACCAGCCGCCCATTAATATCATAAAAATGCCAGGTACCGGTTCGTCTATCATCAATATACTTGCCAATAGCCAGCGCTGTTTTGCGTTTGTATACAGCAGAATATAAACCTTCCTTAGTTTTTTTATCAGCCTTTAATACCTTAAATGATTCAGTAACGGTTTCCGTTAGCCTGTTTTTTTGCTCAACGGTTTCCCGGTTATTTTTAACGGTATCCTGGGCAAAACAGGTGCTCATATAAAACAGGATAGTAGTAAGC
>Ga0206832_10177_pt1 | contig 15999 bp, 9 predicted proteins | sample Alteio_BWOrgCont_74_FD_152896 | JGI IMG/M metagenome (GOLD analysis project Ga0206832, IMG submission 152896) | Enriched cells from forest soil in Barre Woods Harvard Forest LTER site, Petersham, Massachusetts, United States -... | ecosystem: Environmental > Terrestrial > Soil > Temperate forest >... | reverse complement strand
AAGAAGCAGGTAGTAAGCGATCTAAAGAAATTAGCTAAAGAAGCCGACATGGTTTGGCTGGCATCGGACGAGGACCGTGAGGGAGAAGCCATATCATGGCATTTATATGAAACATTAGGTTTAAAAGAAGCTAATACCAGGCGCATAGTTTTTCATGAGATAACAAAACCCGCTATTTTGCGCGCCATTGAGAATCCTCGCAAAATAGATTATAACCTGGTAAATGCACAACAGGCACGCCGTGTTTTGGATAGATTGGTTGGTTTTGAACTTTCTCCCGTTTTGTGGAAAAAAGTAAAACCATCACTATCTGCCGGCCGTGTACAATCAGTAGCTGTAAGGCTTATTGTTGATCGCGAACGCGAGGTAAATAAATTTAAATCAGAGGCTGCCTTTAAAATTGTAGCCATTTTTGGTAAAGGTAAAGAGGCTTTTAAAGCTGAATTACCCGAAAGATTTGCCAAACAGGATGACGCGGAGAAGTTTTTACAGGATTGCGTTGCAGCTGATTTCGACATCAACTCGCTTGAAACACGTCCGGCAAAACGTTCACCTGCGGCGCCTTTCACTACATCAACCTTGCAACAAGAGGCAAGTCGCAAACTAGGCTACTCGGTTTCGCGTACCATGCAGGTAGCACAAAAGCTATATGAATCCGGGCTCATCACATACATGCGTACCGATTCGGTAAACTTATCAGATACTGCATTAAATGCAGCGGCAGATGAGATCATATCTGCATATGGCAATAAATACCACCATCAAAGAAAATATAAAACCAAGAGCGCGGGCGCGCAGGAAGCTCACGAAGCCATACGCCCTACTTACTTTAATCAGCACAGTATTGATGGCGATGGATCTGAAAAACGCCTCTATGAACTGATCTGGAAACGTGCCATAGCTTCGCAAATGAGTGAAGCTCAGTTTGAGAAAACCACCGCAAAGATTGGTATATCAACCCGTAAAGAGGAATTGATAGCCAACGGTGAAGTGATGAAGTTTGATGGTTTCCTGAAAGTTTACCTTGAATCAAGTGATGAGGACGATGAACCACAACAGGATGGTGAAAACACCATGCTGCCACCTTTAACCAAGGGACAGCGTTTAGCCTTGCAGGAGATGTCGGCTACTGAGCGTTTCTCACGCCCGCCTGCCCGTTATACTGAGGCTAGCCTGGTGAAGAAACTGGAAGAACTAGGTATAGGCCGCCCGTCGACCTACGCTCCTACCATATCAACCATACAAAACCGTGGTTATGTGGTAAAAGAGGAACGTGAGGGCAAACAAAGAGCTTTCAGGGTATTAACGCTTAAAAGTGGCAACATCACCAAAGAAGAAAAAATAGAAAATACAGGCGCAGAGAAAGGCAAGTTATTCCCAACCGATATTGGCGCTGTTGTAAACGACTTTTTGGTGTTATACTTTAAAGGTATTGTTGATTTTAACTTTACCGCCAGCGTTGAAAAACAATTTGATGAGATAGCACAGGGATTAAAGGAATGGACGGATATGATCCGTACTTTCTATGATCCTTTCCATAAAGACGTTGAAAGTACTATACAAACCGCTGATAAAGCAACCGGCGAACGCGAATTGGGCGTACACCCGGTAAGCGGTAAAAAAATATCAGTACGTATTGGTCGTTATGGCCCGTTTGTACAGGTAGGCGAAAACGCGACCGATACAGAGCCCGAAAAGCCTCTGTACGCGAGTTTGCGATCAGGCCAAAGTATTGAGACCATAAGCATTGAAGATGCCTTAGAGCTGTTTAAACTACCTAAAAAGGTAGGCATATTTGAAGATAAGGACATGACTGTTGCTATTGGCAAGTTTGGGCCATATATAAGGCATAACAGCGCCTTTTATTCGCTACCGAAAGGTATTGATCCGCTTGATGTTACCGAAGAGCAGGCAATTGAGCTGATATTGGAAAAACGCAAAAAAGATGCAGAAAAACTAATCAAGGCCTTTGATGAAGATCCTACCGTAAAAATACTGAACGGACGCTGGGGACCTTATATTGAATTTGGTAAGCTAAACGTTAAGATCCCCAAAGGCAAGGAACCCCTTGAGCTGACATTTGAAGAATGTAAGGCATTGGCAGCAACAGCAGAAAATGAGCCTAAAAAAGGCGGTAAAAAGTTTGCGAAGAAAAAATAATTTTGAATGAGCGAATGAGTGGTTGAGTGAGTAATAATTATCCTCGATTCATTCATTCACTAATTCACTCAATCACTAATTAATACTAATGATTAAAGATCTTCCGGAAAATATTGTTGAGGATATAGCCATAGCAGTTGCGCTGGAAAAAGAGAGCGTTGAAAGCAAGATCTGGTATGTATACCTGATAAATCTTAAAAACGCACCTATTGAAAATGTGCTCATCACATCAAAAGGGTATGGTGAAAAAGATGGCGAACAGGTAAAAACCTCTACACTGCGCCACATGTTTCCCATTGTGGAAAGTAATTCATTTGTATTGATAGAACCCATTGACGAGGCAACATTCGGCCTCAATAATGAATATTGGCTGAGCTACTACATAGGTAAAGAAATCTACGACAAGAAATTCATCTTTTTACCTGAAAGCATAGTTGAATTAAACTTTATTAAACTGCCGGTAGTGAATAAACCGGGGGTTATGATACGATAGTTTAGATTTCTTTATATTTACGTCACTTAACCAAGCGTCATTGCGAGGAACGAAGCAATCCCAAACTTTACAGAGTGGACTTGCATAGTCGGGGATTGCTTCGTTCCTCGCAATGACGAGTTACTAATTTACCCCATGCTTGAACAATACGACCTGCATAACCTGATGGTGCTTGATATTGAAACTGTACCCCAATACAGCAGCCACGATGAAGTACCCGAACATTTCCAGAAACTGTGGGATAAAAAAACACTGAGTCAGCGTAAAGAAGAAACCGCGGAAGATTTTTATGAACGTGCCGGTATATGGGCCGAGTTTGGTAAGATCATCTGTATCTCAGTAGGCATATTCACCGGAGGAAAAAAAACCGGGTTAAGGGTAAAATCCTTTTTCTCGCATGATGAAAAGGAATTACTGGAGAAATTCGCAGCCATGCTGGCCAGCCAACCCAGCAGTTTAATATTGTGTGCCCACAATGGTAAAGAATTTGATTTTCCATACATATGCCGCCGTATGCTGGTAAACGGACTAAAGATTCCTATACAATTGGAGCTATCCGGTAAAAAACCCTGGGAAATAAACCACCTGGATACCATGGAGCTTTGGAAATTTGGTGATTATAAAAACTATACCTCACTTGCCTTGCTTGCAGCTATATTTGATATCCCCACGCCTAAGGATGATATTGATGGCAGCCAGGTAGCGCACGTTTACTGGAATGAGAACAGCCTCGATCGTATCTCTACCTATTGCCAAAAAGATGTAATTGCTACAGCACAATTATTAAGGCGCTATCGCGGTGAAGACCTGATAACAGACGACTGCATTACCATTGTTGAATAATATAATAGTTTTAGAGAATACCCATGAGTTTATCCCCCGATATCAGGCTAAAAAGAACTAATAATACCGATACTGATTTTTTATCGCTGGTAAGCTTACTGGATAAATTTTTGCAGGGGTTAAACGGCGAAGCACAGGGCGATTATGCATCACATAATAAGCTGGATTATCTGGATACTGCAATTGTAGTTTATTTAAACGATGAGCCTGTTGGATGCGGTTGCTTTAAACAGTACAATGATAACAGTGTGGAGGTAAAAAGGATGTTTGTTAGTCCCATTGCACGCGGCAAGGGTATAGCATCAAAAATTTTAACCGGGCTTGAATTATGGGCAACAGAAAGAGGTTTTAAATATACCGTACTTGAAACCCTGAAAACTAATACCGAAGCTGTGAACCTGTATAAAAAACAAAATTATAAGGTGATTGATAATTATGGCCCATATATTACGCTAACCAATAGCGTATGTATGCGAAAAGAGCTGTAAGAGATAGTTTAACGCAGGTGATTTTGCCTGAGTTCCGTTTTTAATTCCTGAATTTGTTGTTGGGCCTGGCGGTTTTCCAGGTAAAAATATATGGCGCAGGCCAGGAATATCTTGCCTAACACAAATACAGCGGCAAATACCCATTTCCAACTCTTATGGATGGTCATATGGGTTGACTGTGCATCTGCAACCTCTATGTAATCCCTGTTTGCTGTTTTAAAATTGTAACCATTTTGGCCACCTGGTTCTTTAAGCCTTAGCGGTTCAGGCACAGTAGTTAATTCATTAATACTTGCTTCAATCCTGCCCCATGTACCTGGCGGGGGTGCAACAGCCATTTGCTCAGCAATAAGTTCCATATCATTTTCAAGCTCCTGCAAAGCAATTTCCACTTGAGGGTATTTCTCCTTAAAATAAAGAAGTTCCCGGACTTCAGCTTCAGAGGCCGCACCCAGTACATAAGTTTCCAGTATTCCACTTTCTATGTATTCCTGAATATCCACTACCCTTTTTTAATTATGATGAAGGCTTCTTTTAAAGTTACACGTATTAATTCTTCTGATCTGTTTAATTCTTTAGATAACTCCGCCGTTGTTTTACCATAATAATAAACATTACAAAACACCTGCTTTTGCTCAATTGTCATTAAACTCAAAAGTCTGTTGTGACCATCATATTCATTTAAATCGGCCCTATATAGTTGGTTATTATATAGAGCACTTTTTGAAAACTCCAGATATTTTTTTGCTAACTGTAGTAGCTGGCACCATGTGTTAGCTCCTTCACCGTCAAGTTCGTTTAGATGATCGGGGATGTAGTTGTAAATGTTTAACAGGTGCTGTTCGGCTATTTCATTGTCCCTCACAATTTCATAAATGTAACCAAACAACATACCCGAATACTTATCATAAAGCTCGTGTACGTTGTATTGATGTAAGTTTATTGATATTTGCTTTTCCGTCTTCAAGTTATAATCAATCTCGCATGCAAATGCAATATACCTTATTACCGGCGTTGTTTATTGCAATTAATTAGTGTAGCGTAAAAATAAGATTTATATTTAACAATAAAAACACACTCCTACTACAATACGTTGTAAAACAGCACCATTCGATTATAGAAGTATATCAATCAGGCAACTATCGTCCCAATCTCTTTGCATGCTCACATTCCGCGATACATTAAAAAATTATGCAATTATTTACCTGCATATATTAATAGTATAAAAACTATTTTAGGGCCTTAATACAAACAATTAATGCAACCATATTTATTAGGGATTGATATAGGCACTGGCAGCACTAAAGCTGTGGCTATTAGTTTTACTGGCGAAGCATTAGATGTATCTCAGCATTACTATCCGGTTAAAAGTCCACAAGCGGGCTACAGCGAACAGGACCCGGCACTAATTTTTGACGCATTTATCAGTTGTATTAAAGATACTGTAAAAAAAACAGGGTATGCGCCTTATGCCATAAGTTTGAGCAGTGCAATGCATAGTGTTATTCCTGTTGATACTGACGGAAAAGCATTGGCTGACATGATCACATGGGCTGATGCGCGGAGCGAGGATATCGCCCAAAAGCTAAGAGACTCAGCACAAGGTGAAGCTATTTATAAAACCTCAGGCACGCCAATCCACGCCATGACGCCGCTTTGTAAGCTAATATGGATTCGGGAAAATAAAAATGTGTTGTTTGCCTCTGCACATAAATTCATTTCGATCAAAGAATATATATGGTATCAACTTTTTAATGATTTTCAGATTGATTATTCCATTGCTTCGGCAACAGGCCTGTTTGATATTATAAAACTTAAATGGAACCCTGATGCTTGTGCTTTGGCCGGTATTAATGACGATAAACTCTCCGCCCCTGTAAATACAACTTATAAACGCGCTGATTTAAATAAACAACTTGCATCATCATTAAACCTTCCTGCCGATATTCCGTTTATCATTGGCGCCAGCGATGGATGTTGCGCGAACCTGGGCAGCTTTGTTACCGAACCGGGAGTGGCTTCATTAACCATAGGCACCAGCGGTGCTGTACGCATAACAAGCGGGCAACCTGTGTATAATTACCCGGCCATGATATTTAACTACCTGCTGAACGAAAAAACCTTTGTTTGCGGCGGCGCGGTAAACAATGGCGGTATAGCATTAAACTGGCTGATAAAAACATTCCTTAATAAACAACTACCTGGTCATGACGACTACGATGCTGTTTTCAACCAAATAGCAACTATTAAAGCAGGAAGCGATGGTTTACTATTTTTGCCTTATTTGTATGGCGAAAGGGCGCCACTTTGGGACACCAAAAGCTGTGGCGTATTTTTCAACATCAAACCCCAGCATACACAGGCTCATTTTTTAAGAGCCGGCCTTGAAGGTATCTGCTTTACTCTATATAATGTACTCCAAACCGTGGAACAATCATCGGCTCCAATTGATCAACTAAATATCAGTGGCGGTTTTATTACCTCAGTCGTTTGGACACAGATGCTGGCAAATATTACCGGTAAAAAATTAGTGATCGTTCAACAAGAAGATGCCTCTGCAATGGGGGCAATATTTCTGGCTACAGATGCTCTTAGTTTAGACCTGCAAATCTCACAAAAATCTCCCGTTACAGAAATGAGCCTGATACCCGATCAATCTACTCATCAAGTCTATAATAAAGTCTTTTTTGCCTTCAAAAACCTTTATAAAAACTTAAAGGAAACAATGCATTTGTTGCACAATATGTAATATTTTTCATAAGAAGAAAACTTTATTTTCCTCTTATGAATATCTGCACATATTTCTCAAAAACGCAAACTTTAACATTATAAATGTCGTATAATTTTCAATTATACAGTATCAAATTGTTAAGTTTAATGGATTTTAATGTATAAAAAATATCTTTTCGGGTCAATAATAAATATTTTTTTAATGCTTATTATTCACCTTATCGGGTAATAAACGACTTATTATTTATTTATTATAATCACTTTTTTCATCTAATTTTTTTAAACTATCGGTTTTTATAAAAAAATAGAGCATGGGACAAAACTGTATTTTAACAAGCATTGTAAAGGTCTTGGTAATGAAGCGATTTCATTCAATATCAAATAACACAAGTTATCAAACGGGCAACAGTACGGCACTAAATAATAATTATAAAACTGGTTTTCTACAGCATTCATTATAATATATATGAAGGGTACTTTACTTGGTTTAATTTTTCTCTTTTCATCCTTCTTAGGGTACAGTCAATGTACTTTAAGCGCATCTATTACATCTTCAAGCCCTAATCTTTGTCCGGGAAGCAGCGTAATTTTAACCGCTTCAGCATCAGCCGGTACACCGCCATATAATTATATCTGGAGCACAGGCGAAACAACCCCTAATATAACTGTGAACAAGGTTGGCACCTACACAGTTACAGTAACTGATAAAACCACAGGTTGCCAGCCTGTTGTACAACAAATATCTGTTACCAATGTCGCAAATCTTAGTCCGCCAACTGTACAAAGCGTAATAGTTTGCCGCAATACACCAGCAACACTTGTTGCAACAGGTCCTGGTGGTGATTATCAATGGTATGATGCCCCCGTGGGCGGAAATCTTTTAGGAACGGGGAGCACATATACCGCTCAGATTACGCAATACACTATATTTTACGTACAAACGACCATTTCAGGCTGTACAAGTTCAAGGTCTGTAGCTACAGCAGGCTTTGTTGGCAACCCCGTAGGCAAGGGTGATACTGTATGTTCGGGTAGTGCTGCTACGCTAACAGCTACGGGTGCTGACAGCTATACATGGTACGACGCACCTTCTGGTGGTAATTTATTAAGTAGCTCTTCAAGCTATACTACTCCTCCGATTACAAATAATGTTAATTACTATTTAATAGGAATTAAAAACGGCTGTACCAGTTTACCAATTACAGTACCAGCAAGAGTAATACCAACCCCACCAACACCTACCGCCGCAAATGTTACCATATGTTCGGGTTCTTCAGCACATTTACATGCTGATGCAGCGTCCGGGATATTTGATTGGTTTGATGTACCTGCCGGAGGCACGTCATTAATTTCAAGTCCTGACTATACCACCCCTTCGTTAACAGCCACAACTACATATTATGTACAAACATCCGTTGGCCAATGCGTTAGTTCAAGAATCCCGGTTACAGTTACTGTAAATCCCAACCCAAGCCCTCCGGTTGCACAAAAAGATACCATTTGCCCTAATAGCAGCATCATATTAACTGCCAGCACTACACCTTCAGGAACATATCAATGGTATGATACCCTTACCGGTGGAAATCTACTATCAAATAACGTAACTTATACTACTCCGGTTCTTAATCATGCTACAACTTATTATGTTCAAAACAGTAATTCATCATGTACAAGTAGCCGTACGCCAATAACTGTTATAATAAACACCCCGCCGAACGCACCTTCAGTTTCAGAGCCATTAATATGTACAGGCTCGACAGTTACGTTAACGGCAACTGCTCCGGGAGGCATATATCAATGGTATGATAGTGCCACCGGCGGAAATTTATTAGCTACTGACTCCAGTTATACCACACCTGCGTTAACTGCTACCACCACCTACTATGTACAAACAACAGTAAATGGTTGCGTTAGCCCTCGAAAAGCTGTAAAAGTTACAATTCTAGCACCGGTAGCCGGCCCCAAAGCTGCGGGTGCATCTGTTTGCTCAGGCAATGCTGCCTCGCTTACCGCATCCGGATTTAGTAGTTATACATGGTATGATAAAGCAACCGGCGGTAATTATTTATCGTCGGGACCTAATTATATTACACCTGCATTAACTGCTACCACCACTTTTTATGTACAGGGCACAACAGTAAATGGCTGTGCCACCATACGTACAGCAGTAACAGTAACCGTTGATCCAACTCCAGCTGCTCCGAAAGCAGTAAGTGGGCCGGCAGTATGTCCCGGGTTGTCACAAACATTAACAGCTAGTGCAGGCAGTGGCACTTTCCAATGGTATGATGCAGCCAGTAACGGAAATTTATTAGCCACAGGAGCAACATATACTACACCGTCCTTATCAGCAAGTACCGTTTATTATGTTGAAAACATATCTCCTACCGCATGTACAAGCCAACTCACGTCAGTTATTGCACAGGTTATTTCTATACCAAGCCCCCAGTTTCAGTATTCATCAGGCACTTTTTGCGCTAACGGCGGCGGGAATCAGAACCCTAAAATTAACAACCCTGGCGGGGTCTTCAGCGCAGTACCCGCAGGTTTAACTATCAATCCGACAACTGGTACCATTACCACTGCATCAAGCATTCCAGGTAAATACCAGGTTTCCTATTCAGGAGCAGGTACCTGTACATCAACATCCAGTACTTATATAGTTATTACTACAAACCCTAATGCAAAATTCTCTATAAATAGCCCTGTTTGCCAGGATGGCACCAATCCTGTGGCAAGTTTCTCAGCCGCTGGCTCAGGTAGCGCAGGTATATTTACAGCATCATCACCGGATCTGGTATTCTTTAACGCATCAACAGGCGAAGTTAATCTGCAAAAAAGCAAGCCGGGGAAATATACTATCACCAACACTATATCGAGTGGGTCCTGCCCCACTGTTTTCGATACAGAAACTTTGATCATCAGCCAGCCAATAGTTTTAACTGCCGGCCCAAATCAATCTGTACCGATCAATACACCGGTTCAGTTAGCCGGAACTTTAAATGGCCCGTCGGGTGTAACAGTAAAATGGACAGGCGGCAAAGGCACATTTACAAACCCTAATTCATTAGCTGCAGTTTATACACCAAAAACAGGTGAAACGTCTGCAAAACTTACTTTAACTACAAGTAATCCTGCAGCACCTTGCGCTAATAAATCTGCTTCAGTAACTATAACGTTTACTACCAGCACCACACCTAAAGCACCAACTGCTGCAAGTACCACAATTTGCCCTGGCACCACTGCCGTATTAACTGCTACTGCTCCAGGCGGGGCTTATGTTTGGTATGCTACAGCCACGGGCGGAACCCCATTAGCGACCGGGGCTTCATTTACAACCCCCGCTTTAGCCAATCTTACAACTTACTATGTACAAACCACTGTAGGTGGGCTAACTAGCCTCAGAACTGCAGTTACTGTTAATATTACTACATTACCTGTTCAACCTATTGTAGCAGCCATTGGGCCTATATGCAGCAATTCATCAGCAACACTTACAGCTAGTGGTGCAGGCACAGCTGCGGGCACCTATGCATGGTATGATTCGGCTGTTGGTGGTAACCTTGTATCGGTAAGCAATCCATTTGTAACACCGCCTTTAACTTCAAATACATCTTATTATGTTCAAACCACAGGCAATACCTGTACAGTTACAAGAACAAAGGTTAACGTTGTAGTTAATCCATTACCGCAGATAACCAGCCTTCCGTCGGCTAATATATGTAGCGGCGAACCACAAACTTATACTATAACTTCAAATATGGCTTCAGCTACCTTTGTATGGAAACGGGCAGTTGTAGCGGGGATAAGTAATGCAGCTGTTTCAGACCAAACATCATCAACTATTACTGAAACTTTAACAAACACTACCCTATCACCAATTAATGTAATGTATCTGATCACTCCATTAGCTAACGGCTGTTCTGGTGCTGCTTTTCCTTACATTGTTACTGTAAACCCAAAACCATATGTAAAAAGCTCGGCTGTTGATACAGTGTGCTATGGTATTCCCAGCAATTATACCGTTCAGTTTAACGACCCTACCACTAACTATACGTGGACGCGCGCTGCTGTACCAGGTATAAAGAATTCACCGGTATCGGGGCAAACAGGCACAATACAGGAGGTTTTATTTAATACCACAAATGCCCCTATTAATGTAACCTACGTATTTAACTACAATAATTCAACTTGCGATGGTCTCCCATTCAATCTGGTAGTTACTGTTAATCCGGCTGTAACTATAACCAGCCCCAATGCTGGCGTAGCATGTAGTAACGTGCCCCAAAGCTATACCATTACATCAAACATACCACAAGCACAATTTACGTGGAGCCGTGCAGCAGTAGCCGGTATAAGCAACCCGGCGGTATCAAACCAAACAACTTCAACTATTAACGAAGCTTTGGTAAATACAAGCAATGCACCTATAAGAGTTAACTACCTTATTACACCAACGGCTAACGGATGCGCAACATCAACACCATTCATCTATGCAGCAACGGTTAATTTTGTGCCTGCACCGCCAATCACAGCTACCAGTAACTCACCGGTATGCTTAAATAGTACTATTCAACTGAGTACTAATGCAGTTGCTAATGCAAAATACTTATGGACAGGGCCAAATGGCTTTACATCAACCTTACAAAACCCAACAATTGATTCTGCCGCCAAAAGTGCTAGTGGCGTATATAGTGTGTACCTTATTATTAATGGCTGTACAAGCCTGCCTAAAACCGATACTGTACAAGTAGATGATCCGCCTATCGCTACGGCAGGTGCCAGCTTCCCAACTTGTTTAGTGTCACCATCAGTAGATCTTCACGGAACAATATCGGGAGGTACCAAAACGGGGATTTGGTCATCCTCTTCCAATACCGGAGGGTATTTTTTACCCAGACCTGATTCAATAAGCAATGTACAATACATACCCTCTGCTCAGGATATAGCAAATAAGAGTGTAGTCCTTACCTTAGCGTCAACCAGTAAGGATAATTGCGCTATTTCGACATCCTCTCTTACCGTAACATTTACAACATTCCAGGGTGAAAGCGCGGGAGGTAATATAACCGTCTGTTCGCAAACTGAGGCTATTCAATTAAAGGGTACAATAGATGTTCCAGGAGCATCAGGCACCTGGAAAGGAGGAACAGGAAAGTTTCTTCCTAATGCCAGTGCTTTAAATGCTGTATATGTACCGGGTGCGGATGATATAAAGCAAGGTTCGGTAAAACTCTATTTAACAAACAGTTCAGGTAGCCAATGCTATCAACCAACTGATAGTTTGGTTATAACTTTCATGCCGCCGCCAAAAGTTAACGCAGGAGGCACCAGGTACGTGTTACGTGGAAATAAGATAACCCTGGAACCTGCAATAAGTGACCCTACTGTTAAATACCTATGGACACCAAAGGTTGATATGGATGATAATACGGTGAAAAACCCCGTTATTACAGGAGACCAGGATATCACTTATACTCTTTTGGTTACTGACAGCCTGGGTTGTACCAATTCAAGTTCGGTAAACGTTGTTGTATCACCCCAATTAAACGTGCCTAACGCGTTTACACCTAACGGCGATGGTATAAACGACCAATGGAATGTTGTTGGCCTGATTGCTTATTACAATGCTACTATTGATGTTTTCGATAGATACGGAGGAAAAGTATTCCACTCAGTTGGATACAACACACCTTGGGATGGAACTTATAATGGCAGTCCACTGCCTATGGGGGTATACTACTACGTAATTGATACTAAAGTTAAAAACCAGGTAATTTCCGGCTCCGTAACTATTGTTAAGTGATGAATTAAATAGATAAACTTGTTTAGGTATATGCAAACGTGTTATATGCCTAAACAATTATTATCCCGGTAAAATATGGTTGTGCATTTCAGGTAGTTTACAGTAGGTGCTGTTCCCCAAAAATCAATTCTCTTAAATCCTTTCTCTTTCAAAAAACTGATACCAGGAGCATATTGCTTTCTTTCTGAATCATCAAGTACTACTACGCCTGTTGATTTAAGTGCCGGTAAATTATTTATACAACAATTTACACGGTCCCTGCCATCAACTATTAGCATATCATATTTATTGTCAGTTTGTGTTGCATACTTGCAATACTCCTTCCCATATACCAATTCACAGTAAAATAATTTAACATTTGATGGCATGGTAGTTTTTATTTTATCATACCAAAACTCATTATTCTCAACACTATATACGCCAGCAACTTTACCGGCATAATAAAGCGTTGAATTACCACTTCCGAATTCAAAGATCTCAAAATCGCTCCTGAGCCTTTCCTCAATAAATTTTATATAGGGATAAGTAACCCAGGGCAATGGTTTACCTGCCTGGTCAATAATAGTTCCGGTACTTAACGAATTGATCCAGCCAATATCATATAAATACCCTCCTTTTTTGAATGCGAGTAGTTCCTTCTCTTCTCTATCACTCAGTATAGTAATAAGTTTTTCTCTTTTCATAAGAGAGGTTAGAATATAATAGACTGCTTTCTTCATATTATTTATCGGGATCGAAAAACCAAAGCTTAATCCGGTAAATGTAAGCATTCCAATAGTTACACGTTTTTTTTGATATATATCTGTTACAGTATAGCGTATAGATCAACACTACTTACAGGCAAAAGCAGATCCTGGATAAGACCGGACATATGTTTAAGACAGAATTTCAGAAGTGATTGTGGGAATGTAATATCTTAAACGTTTTTATAAACCAGGGCGTTAACATTCATCCCGGCACCAACGGCGGCAAATAAAATAATCTCGCCTTTGTTAAATTGCTGCTCCGGCATATTTTCTTTACTAACCAAATCGTATAAGGTCGGCAGGGTCGCAACCGAACTATTACCCAGCCACGATATGGTCATCGGCATGATCTTAGCAGGGATAGTTTTCGTTTCATACAATTCAAACAGCAGTTTCAGGATCGCCTCATCCATTTTATTATTCGCCTGATGGATCAATACTTTATGAATATCTTTTAATGACAAACCAGCCTTTCCTATGCATTTTTTAATTACTCCGGGTACTATTTTCAATACCTGCTCATATACCTTACGACCATTCATTTTCAGAAAAAGCCGGTGTACGCCGAATCCTGGCTTATTGGAAGCTCCCATTTTTAAAGCAAACACCAATTCATCGGCAAAGGTCTCCGAGTGATGTGCAAGTATACCTATGGGTTCAGCACTTTCCCTGGCTTCCAAAACCACTGCCCCTGCCCCATCCGAAAATATCATACAGTCGCGGTCATGTGGGTCACTGATCCTGGAGAGCGTCTCTGCTCCTATTACAAGCACTTTGGTTGCCTCTCCCGAACGCAGATAACCATCCGCCTGTATCAGTCCCTGCAGCCAGCCTGCGCAACCAAATGGCAGGTCATAAGCAACGGTACCAGGGTTAACAATACCCAGCCGGTGTTTAACACGCGATGCCAGGGATGGCACCATGTCACTCACTGGTGTCTGGTAACTAACGTCGCCAAAATTATGTGCCACGATGATATAATCGAGCGATTCTGCATCAATTTTACCCGAGTCAAGCGCTTCCTGAGCCGCGAAAAAAGCTATATCGGATGTAACCAGATCATCCGTCACATATCTCCTCTCTTTAATGCCTGTTATTGTTTCCAGTTGAGAAATGATCACCTCGTTGGTTTTGGTCAATGCCAGGCCATCGCCATCGAAAAAATCATGCTGTAAAAAATCTGAGTTTTTAATTACGACTGAAGGTATATAGCTGCCGCTTGCTACAATGATGGAATAGGTTTGAACAGTCATGGTATATTTTCAGGGAAATAACGCATTTTAAACCGGATAAGCAAATGGTTTATTTGGTCTTTTAGCTTATATAATCTAAGCTGAAATATAAATCCATACTATTGATTACGAATACAATAGACACCGCTGTACACGAAAAGCATACGCCCGGGATACTTAACTGGAAATGGAAATCATAATAAGTATGGGATTTTTGCTGCCGTTTTGTATGTTTGCCAACCCTTATAACTATGCCACCCACACCGTTTACCCAGCAAACAGAACTCGTTTCCCTGATATCTAAACACGTGCAATTACAGGAAAGCCGAAAAATACTCAAAGGCAATTGCCCCTTTCATGACGACCGTGCGGAATCTTTTATGGTTTACCCGGCAAAGGATTTTTTTAAATGTTTTGGCTGCGGACTGGAAGGTGGAACTCACGAGTTTTCGCATGCCCTATCTGGCCGGAAGACTAATCAGTCGCAATAAATTAACTCATTGTTAATGTTAAGTTAACAATAGGCTCATTTTTAATGGTTAAAATTGTAACTAGCTTTTTAATTCATTAAACCATGGAAAATCAAACTCAAAATCAGGTAGTTAACACGAGCGAAGAGCAGGATATAAATTACTGGTCGAAAGAATTTGGCATAGCCAAAGAAGAGCTGATCGCTGTACTTAAGCAAGGTGGAACCTTTGCCTCAGCAGTAGAAAACTACGTCAAGAACTTGCAATATTCTTTATAAGCTTTGCTGAACATACAATGGCTGTTGCTATTGTATGTTCAATTTTTAATTTTAGCAGTGCTTCCCTATCGTGCCGAATTTCCCGGTAATTAACAACGCGGCGATCAAAACTTATTTTTGTGGATAATTTCCATAAACCGCTCTCTGAACTTTTCACTCACAGGTATACGCTTATCAGCGATATAAACATGGTTATCCTCCATTTTATTCAGCTGTTCATAGTTGATAATATAGGAATTGTGCACCCTGATAAACGGCGGTTTAAGCTGCTCCTCAATATCTTTTAACCTGCGATAGATCAGCAATTGTTCCTGACCTGTAGCCAACCTCACATAATCTTTCTCTCCTTCAAAATACAGAATATCCTTTAGTACTATTTTCCTTAATACTTTCCCTGATTTTACGAAAAAGAACTCCTGATTCTGTTCTGGATTTACCGCCTGCTGCGGCACGTGGTTTAAGAAATATTGTTCTATTTTTTGCACCGATGCCAGGAAGCGTTTTAAAGTTATGGGTTTCAGTAGGTAATCAATTGTTTGAAAAGCATAGCTTTCAACAGCATATTCAGAATATGCCGTTGTGAAAACGATTTTGGTTTGTGGCGGTAACAAGGTAGCCAGCTCCATACCCGTTAGTTTGGGCATGTTAATGTCTAAAAAAATAAAATCAACCTGGTTCATTTTTAAAAATGCCAGCGCTTCCAGCGCATCATAACATTTTGCTTTCAGTGTCCACGTTGTACTTTGCCCAATC
>Ga0206832_10176_pt1 | contig 16255 bp, 17 predicted proteins | sample Alteio_BWOrgCont_74_FD_152896 | JGI IMG/M metagenome (GOLD analysis project Ga0206832, IMG submission 152896) | Enriched cells from forest soil in Barre Woods Harvard Forest LTER site, Petersham, Massachusetts, United States -... | ecosystem: Environmental > Terrestrial > Soil > Temperate forest >... | reverse complement strand
CATTTTACACCTTCCTGGCTAAGGATGCTAAACCTAATGCTCCCTTTTATAAGGTTAAAGGTACTTTTAGCTTGCAGCTTAAATAGGATTTAGTCATTGGGTCATTGGTCATTGAGTCATTATTTTGCTTCAGGCAGATTTAGTTCGTATTTTACCTATAGTTAAACCTTGTCAATTCACCAACATAGTAACCGTTAAGTAAAAAAGCGTTTACAGATAGGGCTTTTCGAAGTTAGGGTAGCCAAATGTGGCCTTTTTTTAGTAGCTTTAACAAATTTTAAAACATTGATGAAAGTATTTATTGCAGGCCTGCCACTTGAGGTGGATGAGGCCGAGTTAACAGCCGTTTTTGGTGATTTTGGGCCGGTAAAATCACTCAGGATCATTAAAGATCGTGAAACAAAAGAGAGTAAGGGTTTTGGGTTTGTTGAGATGGTGAACGAAGACGAGGCCAAAGAGGCCATTAGATGTATGAATGGCGCCAGCTATTATGGCAGAAGGATAACAGTGAACGTGGCAGAGGACAAAGGCTTTAGTGGTGGTGGCAATAAAGGTGGTTTTAGACACAATTAACAGCCGATAATTTTTATTCAAATAGACTTTGAGCCGGGCACATCCCGGCTTTTTTTTGCTCCAGCCGAGCTTAACCAAAAGGAATGCCTCACCTAAATCCTCTCCAAAGGAGAGGACTTTGAAAGATATGTTTTGTGTAGAAAAGCCTCATCTAAGTCTTCCCCAGGGGAGAGGGCTTAGAAAAATATGTTTGGCGAAAAAAAGCCTCACCTAAATCCTCTCCAAAGGAAAGGGCTTTGAAAAAACGATGGTTATTCAGATGTGGCAATTTCGTTTGTGGGAGCATTAAGTTTTGATGACATCCACACAATAATTAAACCTAATGTGGATATGAGGGCGAATGACCAGCGCAGGTTGGATGCTTGTGCTACAAAACCAACCAGAGGCGGTACTATTAAAAAGCCTAAATAGCCTACGGTTGATACTGCTGCAATACCCAGGCCGTTGATCATGGTTTTTGATTTGCCAGCTTCGCGGTATACCAGCGGAACTATGCATGAGGTGCCTATGCCTACCATAGCGAAACCCAGTATGGCTGTTACCAGGTATGGAAATATAACTGAGAGCATAAAGCCTGTTATGACAAGCATACCGCTGTATTGCATGAGTGGTTTAACTCCATAGCGGGTAACTACCTTATCGCCGGCGAAGCGGGCAAATGTTAAGGTTGACATGAATGCTATAAAACCTGTTATGGCTATTGCATGCGAGGTATGTACGGTTTTATCCATATAAATTCCGCTCCAATCATACATGATATTTTCGCAGGCCATGGAGGCAAAGCAAATGAACGCGAGCTTGAGCAGTGTTTTATCGGGCAAGGAGAAGATTGGTTTATTGGATTGAGGAACAGGTTTTTGGTGTAACAGGAATGGTGAGCAGCAAAATGCGATCACTGTTAATATAATACCTACTGATAATAGGTGATAGGCGGGTTTTATATGGTTGGCCACCATTAAATAGCCCAGGGCTGCCCCGCCAAAGCCTGCCATGCTCCAGATACCATGGAAGGTTGTCATGATTGATTTGCTGTACAGGGTTTGTACGCCCACGGCTTCGGTATTGGTTGACAGGTTGAACAGGTTGCGTGATGAGCCGAAAAAGAACAGTATGAGCAGGAATTGCCAGAATTGGGTTGCATAGCCTAATAATGCTAAACATAGATTAAAAAATACTGCGCCAAACAGCATTATAGCACTGCTGCTAAACCGGCTGAGTAGTTTGCCGGTTAATGGCATGGTTGCCAGCAGGCCCACTGGTAAGGCGAACAGGGCGATGCCTAATTGCGCTTCGTTTAAATGGAGATCGCGCTGTATGGAGGGGATCCTGGATGCCCAGGTGGTGTAGCCAAAGCCCGAGATGAAGAAGAAGATAGCGGCTGCTATTCTTGATGATTTTGGGGATCTGGGTGTGTGAATCATATAGCGGGCTAAATTAGGATTTTATTTTTATGGTTGGTTTGGGTGCAAGTTTGACTATCGCGTGAAGCCGCTCATGGGCGCGGAGCCCTATTTCTTTTGTCTTGATACAAAAGAAATAAAAACCGACCGGAGGGAGCTCATGAATACCATTGAAGAACAAATAATAAATGAATAAATCAAGTCAGTAGAAATGCTTCTTTGCCGCACGAGGCCTTTGCCCTGCAAACCAGGCAAAACCTGGGCTGTTGTATTTTTACCCTGCCGTCGCTACGCACCGGCATTTACTCTTCTGTAAAAATCTGCTATGGCCTGCCACGCTTTTGGCCACTATTGTTTTGCTTGATTTCGTCCGAAGCTTTTTGCTGACGTGTTTTGAAGAATGTGATTGGGTTATTTGTCATTGAGTCATCGGTTTTTTGTGTTCATAAGCTATGACGTATGAACCTGCTATGATTTATCGGAAGAGGGTAGAATTTGCAAGGTACTGGTTAAATTTTGTGTATTAATAGGTAATTGTTTGGCTAGTTTTGTAATGAAACAGTAATCGTTTATGTTCAATTGATTGTATGTAAATTTATTAATTTACAAATATCTGCTTCGGGTACTAATTTCAATAACCTAACACCTTTAACATCCATATGAAAAAGCTTTCATATTTTGTCTTATTGTTATTAATTACGATCAATTGTAAAGCGCAGTCAAGGGTTCCAAAGGACTTAGGACAGGGCAAAATAACTATCGGGCTTTTTTGGTTCCCGCCTGCGGACACTGAGAAAATGGATACATCAAATCATCGATTTCTGCAGTATAATTATTATATCAATCATGATACAATATTAAAAAAAGGAAACTCAGATGTACTCAGGGAAAGTTTGGATAAAAAACAAATTTTCCATAAGAACGATACATTGAAATCTCACTTAGCATTTTCTATGATCAGTCCGAGCTATATCATTGATTGGAAAAAAAAGCTTGTCTATACGTTTTATAAAAAAAGTGGTAAAGATTACATTTCACTTGATTCGCTGAATAAATATACTGATGATATTTTTTACAGAACTATCTCACTTGGGGTATTAAATAATGTTAAAGTTGTATTTGACACGGTTAATCAAACAAAAGTACAAATTGCAGGCTTGGAGTGTTACAAGGCTCGTTATAAGAGTACGATGAATAAATATTGGCATCAATTTATCTACACAAAAAAGCAATTGTTGTTATATCCCCCTTTGAATTGCCTTTTTAATAATTCATTTCCTTATTTTATAGTAAGTTTTGATTACGAGAGCAACAATGATAGTTATGCTGATCACCAACAACATACCGCGATCGTGCGGCTGGAAATAACATATATCTCTGAAGAAAAACTGCTTCCAGATTTATTTTTTATACCAAACAATATTCCAATAAAAAAAAATGTGTCAAAGTTTGAAATGTACCATTAACCTTAACAACAAAGCCTCGTGAAAAAAAACCAACTCCTAATCGCAATTTTATTTCTATTATTTACGCCTTCTTGCAAGAAAAGTGAAGACTCAAATAATCAACAATCTGAAGCCTTTTATAAATCTAAGTTAGAATCATTTCTTAAAATTACGCCACTGACAGATACAACTGGCAAGAGTGCGTCGGCTTTTAAGTTCAAAAGTTATAAAGAAATGTATGAAAAACTGAAAGTTATTGAAACGGGAAAGACAATTACAACAATAGATTCCCTTAAAATGCAGCCTAACAGCGAGGGAGCAAATACAAAAGAAATAAGTAACAGCAAATTTTCCTCAAGAACATTAGCTGTTACGCCAGAAAACGGATACCCCAATGCAACAATTGCTACCTTGCATCTTGTTGTAACAGATCAATGCACGATAGGAGGAGCTGGGGTAATTGGGGAGATTTTTACAATCGCAGATGCATATAGCATAACCATGTCGGCAGGATATACTCCCAATGCAAATGGAATAACTTGGTATGGTCCGCAAGTAACTAAAAATCAAGCTAGTACCCCTATGATGTCGTTTAGTGGCCCAGGAAGCGGAAGTGCATCAGCTATTATGAATCCAGGGACGGGAGGAACTGGAGGGAGCTTTGGCGGGCTTGTGAGCGGGAGTTTTACTGTAGCGGGGACAACAATTTCGACATTTACAGCGCATTTTAATGGTTCCTATTCTGTTGTGCTACCCGCTGCTCCAGCCGGAATTGCTGTTGTAACCCACACATTAACCTGCTCAGCCGCCACTACAGGTGACGGAAACCCTCCAAATTAAAGGTTCTATTATAAATATTCTAATATTACCTTAGGGCTATTACTTGGTAAGTATATACAATATTCATGGCAATCCATCTTAAGTCAAAACTCTCAACTAACAATTGAGGATTTTGACTTAATCGAAGAGTTTGGTAAATGCAGTCATTTCACCTAAGGCCTCCCAGTTAAAAAGAACTGATTTTTTTCACTTAATACTTCTATGTAATCTTTTTAATAATGTAGATAGCTGCTCTAATTAGCTGTGCAGGCCGTAACTAAGGCCCGTGCTGTATGAGTGAATAACCCGCCCGCTAACCAGGGAGAATGCCTAATCTTAAAATATGTTTAATATGCTATTAGGCATATATTTATTATGAAAATAACTGATCTGTCCTTCCATCGTCATATACCTCGGTTTCTACGAGTTGGGTTAGGAGGGTTTTGAGCATGGCTTCGCGGGCCCATTGCTGGTCGCTGGGGCTGGCATCTTCGAGGTACCATTTGATGGGTTCATTGATCTCGATGCGGGCCTTGTAGGTGAAATTCTTTTTTGGGTGCATTTTAATACCCTCGTAACTGTTCAGGTTTTCGGCCTTTATTACTTTGGCGAATTGTTTAAGCGGTAGATCTACCTGCAGGCATTCGTCTAAGGAGTTTTTGAAGTCGTGTTTGTCTTCGAGCCAAAGGATTAAAATTTCGCCGTTAATTTCGTGATCGGCAATGGCAATGCGGCTGTAATCATAGTCGACATTGATGATGAGCCACCAAAGGTGGTTTTTTAGTTTTTGTGTGATCTTTATCATGGTTTTTTGTTAGTATCAAGTAGCTAGTATCAGGTATCAAGTACCTATAATTGGTATTAAATATTCGGTTTAGAATCAAGAGCCGAGGATAAGTATCAAGGGTAAAGATTGTCTTGATACTTGATACTAGCTACTTGATACTAAAGAATTATCTAAATGCTGGTTGCCAGTCGGGCAGGTATTTTTGGATCGCGGCTATTTCGCGGGTATATTTTTGGCAGATGGTTTGGTAGGCCTGGTAGCGTAAAATTAATTCGTTAGTGAAATGGTTTTCTGTGGTTTTGGTTTCGGTTGGCTGCGCAATGGTTTGCAGCGCGGAGTAGGCAATATACATGGTGGTTCAGGTTTTTAAATCTCTTCATCTTTTCGTTCTCTCTTTTTTTGCTGATATGATGTGGTTGTTTTATACGGGGTGCATTTCATGGTAGCAGGCATGTAATTTCTGTATTGTAACTTCTTTATATTCTGTATTTTTCATTTGGAAATCTTATTTATTTGTTATAGCTTAGTACCATTGACAATACAAATATACAGAAATATCTTTATTTAATTAAAGAATTGTTGAAAACTTATTTTGCATGTTATGGAAGATGAATCAAAATCAGCTAAAATAAAGAGGGTTAGACCTGAAACGCTGGAGTTTATTATATTGTATAATCAGCTTAAAGGAAAAGCTTTTAACGGGAACGCCCAATTGGCTGAGGTGCTTGGGTTTAATTCGGCCAGTTCTATTACAGAAATAATAAAGAGTAGGCAGAATATTGATCCTGAAAAATTACAGATATTTAAAGAAAAATACAGTGATTATCTGGAAAATAAAAAACAACCAGAAAATGCTGTAATTAAAAAGATAGAAGACGGCATACCGATGTATGAAATTATTGCTACGGCATCAGGCGTAGAGGTTTACAATGATATTAATGATACCCAGAGTGTAGGCAGGATGAACTTTCCTGGCATAGAGGAGTGTGACTTCGCCTTGCCGGTTTGGGGGCACTCGATGTACCCTTACCTGGAGAATGGCTGCTGGGTGGCGCTAAAGGTGATACATGACATGAAGATACTGCCGGGTGAGGTTTATTACATTGAATGGGGCGATTACCGTATGTATAAGCGACTGCTGGCAGGCGATAACCCGGATGAGGTGATTGCACACTCTGATAATGTTACCGAGATGATAGGAAACCGATTGAAGTACGCACCGTTTGTGGTAAAGATAGCTGATATAAAGAAGTTGTGTTTGGTGAAGGATATTCATAAGAAGCATAATCATTAAGGTTAAAGCCGAAAGGTAAAAGCTTAAAGGTTTTGATTCTGGAATTACTATCTTTAACTTGATTACATACATCATAAACCATTTCAGATCATGCCAGAGATAATTCAGTTTCGATACAGTAAAAAAGCGGGGTTCACTGGTATGGCGGTGCTGCTTATTTTTATTTGCTTATTGATTACCACTACTATCAGAAATTATAATGCGCATGATATATTGGGTACTGTAATATTTGGAGTATTTGCGTTGTTGTTTGTAGCGGTGATGAGCCTGATGATAGTTACGAGACTGATGCCTGCTTTTAAAGGTGAGGTAGCGCTTGAGCTTGATGAGCATGGGGTTAAGGATTATATCCGTAATATTATACTGGACTGGAAGGATGTGGAAGATATAGCCCTGAAACCTGGCAGGAGCAGCGCCATGCTGATATTTGAGCTGAAGTTTGAATCGGATTTTGGTAAAACTGTGGCTGTATCGTTACGTTGGGTTGAGGGTGACGAGAATGATGTGTATAGTACCGTGCTTGCTTACTTTGATGAGGTTGAGGGTATTATTAGGGAGGATTGATATTAGTGATTAGAGGTTAGAAATCTGTGATTAGAAAAAGCATTCAAAGTTTAATTTGAGCCTCTGGAATTTCTATTTTTGGAGCCTCAATTCCAGTATATGATCATCCGCCTTGCTACCCTAAATGATATTGACGCTATAATGCAGCTTATTGCCCAGGTTGTGCCCGTTATGAATGCCTCGGGTAATTTTCAATGGGACAGTACTTATCCTAATGCTGAAGTTTTTAAGAATGACATTATGTATCAACAACTTTGGATTGCCGAAGTTGAGGGCAAAGTTGCAGGTGTAACGGCTATTACCACTGATCAGGAAGATGAATACAGGCATGCTGGTATGGATACCAGCCAAATAGCTATTGTTACCCATCGCCTTGCTGTCGGGCTCGATTACAGGGGCATGCGGATTGCTCAATTATTGCTTAACCAGGCGGAGGTTGTGGCCCGGGAACGCGGTATAGATATTTTACGGATTGATACCAATAGCAACAACAAGGCTACCAGGAAGCTGTTCCCTAAATTGGGGTATGAGTTTACTGGTGAAACCGCTTTTAAGTTTAGGCCAAACCTGCGGTTTTACTGTTATGAGAAGGTGCTTGGGGGTGAGATGGGAACTGGATTTAATAAGTAAGTTTTTCAGGTGATGTTTTCTCGAAATAAACTTTTTTACCAGTGAGAATGGTGAAAGATTGGGGATTTGCTTCACTTGTTTGCTGATAGGTGCCATCGGCATATACGCTATGCCCAAAGCCGCAATCGCCGTGGAGGGTTCTGATAATAATTTTATCACCCTTTTTTACAAATTCGAGGTTGCAATCTTCTACGGTGTCTTTCGGAATGTACTCATAATTTCCTGTTCTTTTATTGAATGACAGCCAGCCATATTCAGATCCTGTGTTATATGCAGGTTTACCCGTGCTGCCTTCAAAATAGAATAAGATCTTTCCGCTGTTGGTATAATGGATTGCTAATTGCTGATATGCAGTTGTTTTCTTTCCATAATTTACCGCGAAGCTGCCCCGCAGGTTTGGAAGATTATTGGATTGAAAGGAAATTAAGATCAAACTAAATACTATTAGTAAAAGTGCTGCTGGTGTTGATGCTCTTTTCATTATCGTTATTTTCATAAATATATAGTAAATCATTTATTGCATCAAACTATGATCCTCGAGAGAGCCTTTTGAGCAAGGGGGAGTTTTTTGTGTTTTTAAGCAGAAAATGCAGCGTTTATGCTATTGAAGGCGATTGATGCAGAGTAAGAGAAGTAATTTCAGCTCTTTGATAACGATAAATACCACATATTTTAACAAAGAATTAACTTAAATGATATTGATTTTTTAATTTTTGTGCTAAAACGAAAAATTATTTATAAAAACGTTGTTTTACTTAGTTTCCAAAATTAAAAAAGCATAAATTTCGTTTATTAATTATAACCAAGCACCCTTACCACAGGGCATAAACCTAAATGATTTTTTATGGACTCAGTGACACTTTCAGTTATTGTTACAATTATTGCGTCGGTAATTGTAGTTGATATTTATAAACGACAAAAAGACAGGGTGACTGTTAATTTGCATGGCGACAATTTAAAGCAATTGCTTACTATAACCGCACTTGATTATAAGTATGGCAATGCTGATAATACTAATGATGCCGATCCTCAGTTGCTTACCAATGAGTTAACGCAACTTATAAGCAGTTATGAAAAGGCTGAAATATCACAGGAGAACTTTCAGAAACAGATGGATCATCTGATTAATAAATTAAGTTAGTTGTGGTTTGAAAATATTACAGAAAAGCGACTCGTGGCAGTCGCTTTTTTTGTAATATTATATATTAGTAATGTAAAAAAAAGATAATTGTTAAAAAAAATACTGTATTGTAAACAATAATGCAGAAATTTACGTTATATCAAAAAGAGCCGTAGCAATTATTAACGGGATTATTTATTAAGAAATTAATTTACGGGCATATGGGGTTTGTTTTTTGTTTTTTAGTGATAGGGATAGTGGTGGCGAGTTTGTTATTGATAGACGATCAGCAAACCAGTGGATTAGAGAGAATTTTAAGAAAAGCCAGAAGTATACAACCTTTATTTCTGATACGATCAGCCGAACAAAAACTACAGCGGTTGAATACCTTGTTATATGGCGATATTACCATTACTGATGATGGAAGGACCATAGCACGAGGCCGCATTAATATTAACGAAGGTGCCAGGCAAATTATAATATCGCAGCTTAATACGCTTACCAGTAACTACGAGCGCGGCAGAATAAGCCTTAAAGAGTATCATACAGGACTTAACGAATTGCTTGCTACTATAAATAAGGTTAAAGTGCTGAATTTCGAGCAGATAAAATAATATATACTCATACCGGTAAATTATATTTTCATTTAAATCATCTATTTCGCTTTTATACTGAGTTTGTTTATTATTGCAACCACAATGTCTGACGAAGCAATAATTAAACGATTGAAAGTAATTGTAAAAGAGCATGGAGGACAGCTCGGTCTTGCGCATGCTATTGGGGTTGACCAGGGATTTATCAGCAAGGTTATTAATAAAAAGCAGGAGATGAGCTATTATCTTATCCGCAAGCTTTGTTTCCAGCTAAAATACTCGCCCGAGTGGCTCATACTCGGTACTGGCGAAAAGATCATTAACAAACCAGAATCAGCAAAGCTTATTACCGAGATACAGATGCTGCGCACAGAGGTTGATATTTTACATGCACGCATGCGCGCCTACGAGATTGAGTTGAAGGAGTTAAAAGATAGCTTCAATATCCAACAGAAAGCAGGCTAATTTTCACTATAAACAGAATCAGCGTTAAACGCTGATAAGCGAATCATTATTTATTTTACGTTTAAAATAACCGATGCCTATTGAGCATATGATTATGCTTGTAAGCAGTGTTATTTCAATAATTATGTGATTGACTGATATGCGGTGCTTGGCATCTGACAGTAGCAGGCCAGTATCAGGAATGAGTAACCCTATTAGTGGGAAGGTTAAAAAGATGCGAAATATTATTAAATCTTCCATAAAAAACAGTTAATGTTATAAATATAAGAACAAAAACTTTTTTTTGTTTTGAATTTAATAAAGGGTTTTTAATTTTTATTAAAATAACAATTGCCTTAGTATATTATTTACCAAATTGTAAAAAATAAACTAAGGCAACGCAAGGCTATTTATGTAAAACATAATTGCCCTTATTATTTACAGGATGTTATACCCTGCTTTGTGTTTTTTGCTGGCGGTGCAGGTATACTGCGCCAAAAACAAGTGCAGCAATAGCCAGTATCCAAACATAGGTATCCAGAGGACAGCCGTTTGGATTATAGCCAGGATCATCCGGGTTACCAGAACACGGGTAAATGTCATCCGCGAACGTTGATGTTACTATTAATATATTTAACAGTAATAATATCGCCGCGCCTTTTGTTACTTTTTTCATTCCTGTTTATATTTTAAAATTTAGAGAATTTAGCTGTACCTAAACTCTTCTTAGTGTTTATATCAATCAGCTCCAGAATATAAGTGCCATTTATTAAGCCTGATAGATCCTGAGTACCAGTATTAGCACTAAATGTAGTGGTTTTAACAATACTACCAATAGAATTATAAATATTTAATTTTAATGGAGGGTTAACTACACTGTTGGCCTGGAACTGGATATAAGAGGAAGCCGGGTTAGGATATACCTTAAATTGAACAAGGCTACCAGTAGTTGATATAATTACAATTGATGAATAAGTAACATTGTCATTAACATCAGATTGCATTAAGCGGTACATTGATGTATCTTTTCCTGCAGCTTTATCAGTGAAATTATATGAACCTGAGCTATCAGACTGCATTGTAGTTATTGAAGTGAAGGTTTTACCTTCATCCAGGCTTTTTTGTACCTGGAAGGTGGTATAATAGTTTTCATTGGAAGTTTTCCAGTTTAACTGATTACCATCGCTTACATGCTGCCCTGTGAAAGAAAGCAGTTTGTAAGCAGGAAGTGGTTTTATGCGTAAGATAACTTCAAAACGGCTGTTACCGAACGATTTTGGATCGCTTGTAATATTAAACGCATAAGAATCATGCTGCCTCATATCAACTGAATCATTGGTATAGTGGTCCATCAGGAACACATCATACGCGCTTGATATATTAACCAGATCGGTTCTTTTAAGGGTGAATGCACCTTTGGTGGTAGCGTTAACACTTAAAAAGAATGAAGTGTGTTTGGTAAGCGGCATTGCATTAAGGGCTACTTCAACGCTATCGGCAGTTAAACTTCCGAAAAATACATTCTGGCCTGTACCGTTTACATCGTCGATATCATCAACCGTATTGTACTTTGGATTAGCGGTATCATAGAAACGGATGTAAGCATAATCCGCATTGGCTGAATCGCGGATCATCTCAAACTGTATGTATGAGTTTGCAGATTTTATAACACTGAATTGAGCTGCTGCTCCAGTTTGGTTTATAGTAGGAAGTTTAATGGCCTCCGTGAATTTTATTGTACCCGTAGTTGCCACTGTTGAATTTATCCTGACGAAAGCTCCCTGGCCAGGAGAAAGGAAGTTAGACGCATTGCCCACAGGCACAGGATTAGTGCTGTTAATAGTAGGGTCATATTCCCAAAGGATTGGGTAAACATTAGTACCTGATTTATAATAGCTGCCCGCAGTGGTAGTAGCATTGGCTGCTGTCATCTGTGTCCAGTCTATAGTACTTGCGTATGGGTTACCTATTAAGTTATAGCCATTTTGAGTTGCACCTGCATTTGCGGTATAGGTAGTCCCAATACTTACAGTACCCTGATTTAAACTACCGGTCCATAATATGTAGGTAGACTCAGGTGTTGCATAAACACCGCTAACCGGCTCTATTTTATTTACTAAGTTATGTGTTCTGTCGCCACGGTAATAGAAATAGAAACCAGAGCCGGTAGTTTTGGAGTTTGAAGATAATGCCGCGCCCGAAGTGAACGTAGTATATTTGGCATTTGCGGCATTTGTCTCGTTATAAAATAATACGCTGGGGCCATTGGCTGTGTAACCAGTAGCGCCCCATGAAGGTTGCGGATCGAATCCATTAGTGCTGGTACCACCGGTTACTATAGTATTTTGTGTTAAACTTGTGAAGTTAAAGGTTGTTGAACTTGAATTATGAATAGGTGAAGATAATAATCTCCATGTTCGGTAAGCTAAGCTTCCACCCGTTAAGTACCGTTGTACATTAAAGGTACCGGTAATGCTGCCGCTTGTTATTGTACCTATTTGCGCGGTGCCGCTTGCATCAGAGTTTAGCGTAAATGTTCCGGTATTACTGATATTAACAGCTGATATAGACGTTATAGATGAAGTAGAGGCCATTGTAGAGGTGCCCTGGGTAATTAAGGTGCCGTAACTGCCGCTAGGAGAGGCCCCACCGCTAAGCGCAACGCTTGTTTTGTTTAAAGAGGAATTTACTCCTGCAAATGTTATCCCGGCAGTAGCAGTTAAGGTTGTGCCAATTGTGCCGGTTAAGCCGGTAGTCCCCGTAGCGCCGCTATCTAAATATAAAGTGGTTGTACTGCCATTAATTGGGCCAAAGTTGATTTGGCCAACCGTAGTAGACTTTTTTACTACAGGGTTGCTGGTGGTTGTAGAAAAAGTATAATTTACCCCAATGTTAACAATGTCAGTAGTGGTGTGAGGCGCTATACCTAATTTCCAGTTTGCACCTTTTGACCAGGAATTGGCGTTAGTTCCGCCGGTACCGCCAATCCAATCATATGTGGTGCCTGTGCTTATAGTGCCGGTACCTGATGGTGGAGTTCCGTTGGAAAATTGACCGGTGGAAATAGGGCTGCCTGTTGTACCATCAACAACCTGGCTTACCGTACCGAACGACATGGTTGCCGGGGCAGGTACATTTATAGTGTTAGCCATATTTACAACAATGAAATAGTTGCCCGGGTTTGATAATGAACCATCGATGTTGCCCATGCTGACGAATGGGCTGGAATAAGCAGTTATCTGAGCTTGCGCGCCGCTGCCGTTATTTAAGTCGATATCAGATATCCTTGTAGCGCCGGTAAGGCTTAAAACCGGGTTAGTTGTCTCATATAAAGATGCAGGAACGCCATTATTGACAAAGTTACTGCGGAAATAGCTGTTATCAGTTTCGTTTATGTAAAACTGGGTAAAATCATAATTGCCACGTGAAAAGATCTGGATACCATATAAAATTACATTTTGCTCGCCGGCATATAAAGGTGATTGTGTTACGCCCTGTGCAGCGGTTGTCATAGGTGCAAAATACAGGTAACGTGTGTACATATGCGTTTCATCAAATTTATAGGTGCCTGCAGTTGCAGATGACTGTGATGCCTGTAGTATAGAGTTTTTATAAGCAAGAGAAATACTATAACCATCGCTGGCCACCCTGGTTTGTTGTAATGTAGCCGCTTGTGTTACTGTTGAGGTATATGGATCAAGGTACATGTTCCAGGTACCGTTGATAAGCCTTTGTATTTTTATGCAATAGGTGGTGTTAACAGATAACGCCGCTTTACTTTTCAAAAGCTCGATAGGCGTATCATAGGTGCCACCATCAGCAACGTATACGTGCAGATAGCCATCGCTTGTTTGCATTAACACAAACCCTTGTGTTGTATTGGTTACGGTTGATGTTGTGGCATGCAACCAGTAGCGCCAGTTGTTTGAAGTGCCTACAAGTGGTGTATATATAAGGCCCGCAGAACCGGGAGCGCCTGAGCCTGGTGCACTTTGTGATGGCAGTGTAGTTGCCCTGTATAATAACGACCATTCCCAATCCTGTGTATTTAAATTAGCGCCATAAGCTGTTTGATCGGCTGAGTTAGGTATGTAATTTACAGCTGCATCAATAGGAGTGGCTACGTGATTTGACTCCAGGCAACTGCCGCTTGAACCAACAACAGATATATTATTAGCTGCTGCCGCAGGTAAAATAATGGAATTGGTTGTTGAACCAACCGGCGTGGGCGATATGTTAGCTGCAGTATTATTGTCGAAAAAATTGTAGCAGGAATAGCCAATAATTGTGCTGCTGGCCGTGCTGCTATTTATATACTGCTGCGCCTTACTAACATTTACGAATAGTAAACTGGAAAAGGCGATGAATGTGATTTTAAGTATTTGTGTTTTCAAAATCTTAGGGTTTGCTTACCCACAAAAGGCAAAAATTATGCAACCGCAATGATTTTTAGGTAAATAGGATGAAATATTCTTCAATAATTCGATTGTGTAATTATTCGGCAAGATGATTTTCCTTACCGTTAATAAATTGGGGAAATGACCTGGTGGGGTAAATTATGTTTTCCTCGTTTCGGGGAAAATAGTGCCCAATTACTATTAATCAATAGTTACATATTAATTAATAATGTTAGTGCTTTAAGTGTAAAAGTACCCCTTCCATAGGATTGTAGCCCCATTTTCTGATAGCGGAGTGTTGTAATTTTTTGATTATCAGAATGCTAATGTATGGGTACTAATAATACCTGTTAGCCCTAATAGCCCTTACAACCCTGCGATTGCGTCGGGCAGAATAAAAATCATTAGTTACCAATATAGCGTATATAATGCCGGGGATCCAGAAAAATATAGTGAGTATTATACTGAGTATGAATGAACCAATACGACCGGTTGTTAAAACCGCGGCTGGTGGGCATATGAAGCAAAGAAAGTAGCGCATGTTTTAAATTTTTAACTTTATTGTTTGATGAGTTTTGGGTGGGAATGTTACAGTGGATAGAAATAAAACTCTCTTCGTTAACTTGTCAGGCGGTATCGCTCATTGCCGCTAAGGCTATTTCTTTTGTCTTGACACAAAAGAACCAAAAAGTCAAGACAACAAGGATGCTTCCCCGCTCCCTACCGGTTCTTTACGCTTTTTTTGCTGTTCGATACTTAGTATCTCACATCATCCAAAAAGCTAAACCGGGATTCCCGCCTCTACGCTGGCCCGCCCTTGTTGTCAGAGTCCACGCTTCTTTTAATCGCGTTTCATTTACAATTGTCATTGCGAGGAGGAACGACGAAGCAACCTCGTCGCGTTTAAATTTAAATATGCATAGCGTGTGATTGTAAGGGTTATTTTGTCACAAATCAATAGCTTCACCCTGCTGCGGATATATCAGGTTCAGGTGCAGTTTGTTTTCGTTGGAAAGCTGTAGTTTAATCTTATAGATGCTTGTTTGCGGTGGTTTAAGGTGGGTGATGATCACGTTAAAGCCCTTGAGCGCATCGGTGCCGGTTAAGGAGGCAAGATCGTCTATCTCTGTCATGAGCCAATGCGGGGTAAGATGACCGAACAAGGTTTTATCGGGTTGTTCATCCGGGAAAGAGGTTTCAATCATGATGGCCTTTAGCTGTTTGCTTTTTACGAGTGGCGCTATAGCCAGCCATAGTTTATGCAGGTTGTGGCTTTTTTCCATGTCATCGGCACCCGTATCACCCAGGTATAAAATATAAGCGTCGTTACTATTTACTAAAAAGGCGGTGCTGGTTAGGTTGGAATGACTTAACGGGAATGCCTGAACAGTCATCCCTGTATTTTTTATGTGGACGATACTATCGGGTGTAAGCGCCTGGTAATGATATTTTTTGAGGGCAGGGGCTTCGCCATCATCGGCAAAGTTGGCCCAGCTATCCCAGGTAAAGTAGTGTGTTTTAATGGTTTGTAGAGTGCTGGCTAAGCCATAAATATTTTTAGCGGTATCATCGGGCGAGTTGATGATGAGCCCGGAGATATGGTCCAGATGTGCGTGCGAAATGCAATAGCCTTTGATGTATTGCCGCAGAACCTGCTCTGTTGGGTTAGAGAATACTTTATTATCCACGGCCCGTTGGATACCATAATGCAAGGTGCCTGCATCCATACAAACATAATTACTGGTACCTGCGGCGGCAACCATATAGGCTGATAGGTTGCTTTCATCAATACCGCCTAAAACGCCTAAAGGTACTATCCTGAAGGATGGGGCTGATTGTGAGAAAACTGAAAATGGTATAAGTAAAAAATATAATACAGTTATAAAACGGTGGTTGCGGAGCATATTCGATAGTTATTATTTTCTAATTTTGGCGGATAATTATGAAAACCAGTCAGATAGTTGCAAAGGTAGTTGTTCGCTTGTTCTTTTTCCTGTTGCTGATAGCAACGGTACCCTACATTGCGGGCAACAATGCCAAGTTACAAAATTTTAATTTTGTGATCCGCCAGAAATGGACATTGATTTTCCCGGTGATATTAATTGGGGGATTTATTACCTTCCTGGTTTTGTGCACCATTAAAAAGTATAAGGAGATTGACCTTAACTGGCTGCTGGTAATAAATACTT
>Ga0206832_10174_pt1 | contig 16305 bp, 12 predicted proteins | sample Alteio_BWOrgCont_74_FD_152896 | JGI IMG/M metagenome (GOLD analysis project Ga0206832, IMG submission 152896) | Enriched cells from forest soil in Barre Woods Harvard Forest LTER site, Petersham, Massachusetts, United States -... | ecosystem: Environmental > Terrestrial > Soil > Temperate forest >... | reverse complement strand
TTCACCATCGATGACGTGCTTGCCATCAGTCAGTCCGAATAAGTAGGTGCGCGGGTGGTCATCGTAGAGCGCGTCGGCTTCTTTGATGGTGATGCGAGGTCCGGTGTATTCCACAACGACGGTACCCTTCTTGATGGGAGCGGTTGTGTGACAGCCCTCAGAATCAATCTTCGATCGGCTGATCACGAGGTGGTCCGGTCCGGTGTGCTTTCGTCTGGCTTCACGGTCGAACTTGCGGGGCGTTGGTCGAGGCGTCGGCACTGGTAGGAGAGCTCGGGGATTTCTTTGGAGGTTGAGGAAACAGAATAGCGTCTATCGCGAAACCATGGCAAGCGTGCCCTTCGACGGTGCCGTTTGACCGTACAACGCTCGGCGAGAATTTACACGTTATTCATCTTGCGGTCACGACTTCGTAACAGACGACGGCCTAAACTACGACACCGAACAGGATAGGTCACTGACGTTCTGTGCTCTTCTTGTCGCGTCGTACGAAGTCAAGTCTCAGACTGGTTGCGGTATGTCCGCGCGGATCTCGGCATCCGCGACAACTTGTCGCGCTTCCTTATTTCTTGATGCAGGTGTGGCGGCATGGCGTGTGCACAGGTGAGTGCTCGGAGAGTGGATGAGGACGCCTTCATGAAGCGGCTCATTTTCGTTGTGGAAGATGAGATCGAGGTCTCGGAGATGGCGCAGTGGTGTCTTGAGGAGGCGGGCTATGCGGTGCGTACGTTTTCCACGTCTAATGTGATTCAGGATGCGGAGGACAGCCATCCTTCCTTAATGCTGATAACCATGATGATGCCGGACGGCAATGGACTGGATTTGTGCCGGCAGATTCGTGAGAATCGCGCGCTGGCGAGAACGCCGATCATCTTCCTCATTCCGGAGTCCGCGGAAGAGCACCGCGCGTTGGCTCTCGAGTCTGGCGCGGACGACTGCATCGTTAAGCCTTTCAGCCCGCGTGAATTGGTGGCTCGGGTGCAAGCGGTTCTGCGTCGCTTTGGGCCGGCGAACGGACGATCGCGAACCGAGACGGCGGATTTGGTCATCGACAGTTTGGCGATGAAGGTTTCCGTCCGCGGCAGCGAAGTGCCGACGACCAGTTTGGAGTTTCGCCTGATCGAATATCTGGCGCGGCATCGCGGCCAGGTGTTCACCCGCGATCTCCTCCTCGATGCGGTGTGGGGAGACATGCAATTCGTGACCCCGCGCAGCGTGGATGCGTGCATACGGCGAATCCGCGAGAAGATTGAGCCAGACCGGACGAGTCCGACCTACTTGAAGACCATTCGCGGGGTTGGTTATCGCCTGGATGCGGTTGCTGCCTGGCAACTCACGCCCAACGACGGGTGCACCTGCCTTGCGTGCACGACGCCGCTGGGGGCGTCCCGTCTAGCGTCGAGTGAGCGCCGAAGAAGGCCTTCTACGTAACCGCAACTTGCACATATTCTGGTGCAGAAAATACCTCAAAAAAAACTCTCGATTCCCCGCAAATTCTAGAAAACAAAAGACCGGAAATTTTATTGCCTCCTAGATCTATGGTTCTAAAGGTAGTTAGAGGCAAAATCTTGGAAACATTGGAGTTACGGCGGGTTTCGGCTGGATGCGATTCCGTTTTGGAACCGCGCGCGGGATTGATTCGGTAAAACACGGAGTTCGCAGCATCCCAGACCTGCCCTCTCGATTAAGTTGTCAAAGATACGATGATTATCTCTGAGATAACCTATGTGTGTATATGTTATCGGAAGTGATGGGCGCAAATCAAGGAGAAAATGGGCGACGCTGTGATCGCGGTTTCAAATTGGGAATCTCGCGCCCACCCTCTCCGCAAAGAACGCGGAGAAGGATGGGCCACCCATCATCTTGGAATTTGTTTGACGGCTCTCTCAAAATCAACCAGCCCGCGCACCTGCGGCCGTCCGAAACCTGGCTTAGAAGTTGTATTTCAGGCCGAATTGCATGGTGCGGGGGCGATGCGCATCCACGGGATGCAGGAAGGAACTGCCCTCGAGGCAACTGGGGTCACCGGCAGAATTGTTCGCGCCACCGTAGCAGGTAATGGTGTTGCTGCCGGTGTTGCCCTTGTCGGGATCGTATATGCGGAACTGGGTGTGGTTGAAAACGTTGAAGGCTTCGGCGCGAAACTCGAGATTGCTGCCCTCGGTGATTTTGAAGTGCTTCAATAGAGCAACATCAAAGTTCAAACGGTTGGGATTGTTCATGAAATTGCGGCCGGCGTCTCCGAACGTCAGCCCGACGGGAGCGCCGAATGCAGCGGGATTGCCGAGGATGGGGCCGATACTCTCCGGATTGTTTGCGCCGAAGGGCGCAGTTCTGTGCGGGTCTCCAATTACGTCGGGGTAAGATCCGGCGCCCGTCCCGTTGGCCACGCCGGCGTTATCGAGCACGGAGATGCCGGTGCTGCTGCCGCCGTTAATGATGCTGAAAGGCGTGCCTGTCTGAAAAAGCGTGATGCCGGAAAGTTCCCATCCATTCTCCATGCCGCGGACCCAACCCGATGAGCTTTCCGGCATTGGCGTGGATTGCGTGGAGCCGGAGTCGTCGTAGCCAATATCCGAAAACCAATAGCGGAGCTTGTTGACGAAGCTGTCCAGTTTATAGACGTAACTGATATTCAGCATGTGGCGCTGGTCAAAATTCGAGCTGGCCTTGTTCGAGCTGAGATTGAAGGAGTTGACCAGCGTCGTGTCCGACCGGTCCGAAGAATCGTCGATGGAATGGCTATACGTATAGGAAAGTCCGAAAGTCAGAGGACCGGTGGCGTGGCGCAGGGTAAATTGCAGCCCGTTGTAGTCGGAATTTGCCACGTTTTGCAGCGAGAAGATTTGACCGAAACCGGGTGCGAATTGCCGAAGGCTGTTGGGATCGGGAAAGTTCTTCCCAGGCGTGCCGAAGCACGCTGCCTGCAGATTTACGAAGTTTACATTCGAGTTGTCCCAGACGGCTCCAGCGGGATTGGTTGGAGTAACAAACGTAAAACTATTGCCGTTATAGGAATTGCATATCGTGCTGGTAATAGGCTGGCCGGGCGCAAGGCCAAGTGGCCCGAACGGGTTGTCGGTCGACACCGCCGGAACCAGTTGGTTGACTTGGAGTTCGGTGGTGAGATGCGTACCCTTGCTGCCGACGTAGCCAAGAGTTGTGATTGTGTTCTTGGTTAGTTCGCGCTGCACGCCAAAGCTCCACTGCTGAACGTAGGGCCAAATCGCTTGCGTGGGGATGGCAGTGACATTCAGTGGAAAGGCTCCGGAAGTTCCACAACCTTGGCCTACGCCACCAATGCACTCGTAGCTGGTGGGATGGTTCTGAGTCATGTCCAGCACCTGAGGTGCACTGCCTTCGAGCGAACCGGTGTTGGCTTCGTTGCCAATTCCGTGGTGGAAAAATACTCCGTAGCCGGCGCGGATGGAAGTCTTGCCATCGCCGAAAGGATCCCAGGCGAAGCCGATGCGCGGAGCGGGATTAAAGATATGGCTGGTCATGCAGCCGTCGGGGATGCCGTTCACGCCGCATCGCTGCAGGCCGTTGGTGATTCGCGGGTCCAGATTGCTGAGATTGAGTGGAATCGGAGAACAGGGGCTCGCGACGGAACCGGGGGGCGGATCGCAATTCGACGGCGGGCCGTTGAGCAGAACGCCGGTGAAAGGATCGACGGTAGTTTGCGCGGCGAGGGATTTACTGTACACCGAGGGCACCCAGTTGTAGACATTGTTGTATTTCTCGTGCCAATTTCCGTACAGGCTCACTCGCAAACCTAGGTTAAGGGTAAGGCGCGGACTGATTCGCCAGTCATCCTGAAAATAGGGTTCGGCGATCTGGTAACGATTGAAGTAATCCCGCTGGGTACTATCTTGCTGAAAGGTTTTGATCCCGCCCTCGAGGATTCCCGGCGTGCCGGTGGGCTCTCCGAGCAGGAAGTCGGCAAAGGCGTTGCCTTTGCTGTTAAAGCTGCTGACGTTGCTGAAGGTCAGGATTCCTTGCTGGTCTCCGGTATTCGCTCCCACAGCCTGATTCAATTCGTTTCGTTGGGCGATAACGAATTGAACTCCGAATTGGAGAGTGTGCTTGCCCACAACTTTGCTAAGGTCGTCGCGAAAGTTGTAAGTCGGATTGGAATGATGCCAGGGCAAATAGCCGGGATCGACGCCAAATCCGAATCCGCCGTAGGCTGCGTTGGTGCCACCAATCACGATTCCCGGCACTTTACCGCCGAAGCCATTATTGAACAGATATCCAGCAGTCAAACCGGCTGGCCGCTGCCACTGGACGCCGTTGGCATCGATGTTTTGGAGCGTAATGTGATCGGTGGTGTAACTGAAAACGAATTCATTCAGCAACGAAGGTGAAATGGTATTGGTGAGGTGAGCCAGCATGCTCAGGCCCGGCCCCGTGAATGTGCTTTGAATCGTGGGGAACGTGTTTTGCACTGCGCCCCATTGCGGGGAGAGGATGGTGGTGTTCCACGAATCATGAATGTAGCGAAAGCTTGCGCGCATGTTGGGAGTGATGTTGTGATCGATGCGGAAGAGTTCTTCGCGCCAGTAAGTGCTCGGAGAAACTGCCGCATTGAAACACGACCCTTCAGTGGTGGTGCACCCCGCGGTCGCATCGGGCGTCGGAATGATACCGGTGCCGAGAATCGCCTGCGCATTGGGATCGATGGGGACTTGATTTCCCGGGAATGTTTCCGGCTTGCCGGTATTCTGATCAGTGCCAAAAGCGGGACAATCCGGATATGCGGTACGAGCGAAATCGGCTTGCAGCCCCGGCAGTACGAATGGGCAAAGATCGCTGAAGTTCCCGCCGCGCTCCGCTAAAGATGGAACCGCCTGATTGAAATCAGTGGGAGTACGCTCGAAGCGGAACTCTTCCGAGAAAAAGAAATAAGTTTTGTCTTTGTTTGTGTTGAAGAGTCCGGGGATGTAAAGTGGCCCGCCAAGGGCGGCGCCAAAGTCATTTCTGCGGTACAAAGGCGCCTTTGTGGTCTCATCAAAGTAATTTCGGGCATTGAAGAATTCGTTGCGGATAAATTCGTAGGCCACGCCGTGAAACTGATTGGTTCCGGATTTCGTTGTCGCTATGACTGTGCCGGACGCGCTCTGCCCGTACATGGCGCCGTAGTTCGAGGTCAGGACTTGCACTTCGCTGAGCGCATCCAGGCTAGGGTAGACGATCAATGTGCTCTGGTTGCCGTTGAGTCCAGCGTTTAAGACATCGCCGCCGTCGACGTTGAACGAGTTGTACTCAACTCGGCCGCCGTTCACGCTGTAGCGGACGCTGCCCAAGATTCCGACCTTAGCTTCGTCTTGCCCTGTCTGATTACTCACTCCGGGAGTTAGCGCGATCAACTGGGTGAAGTTGCGGCCGTTCAATCCCAGGCTGACCAATTCTTTCTGCGTGATGGTGCCGACGATCTGAGAAGTTTCGGTTTCCACCTGCGAGACTTTTTGTCCTTCTACATTGACCGATGTCGTCGTCCCGGCAGGTTCGAGGACGGCGTCGATTGCGATGCTCTGACCCACGGTTAAAGCCAATCCGTCGCTACGGAATTCTTTGAAAGCAGGAGCGGAAACGGTGAGCGTGTAAGTTCCAGCAGGCAATCCTTCGAGTGAGTATTCGCCGCGATCGTTGGTGGTAGACGTTTGGGTCAGCCCGGTTCCGTTGGTGATGGTTGCGGTTGCCCCGGGGAGCACTGCGCCCGTCTGATCGGTGACGGTGCCGGTAATTGCTGTTTTTCCTTTAGCGGAATTGGCCGAAGTTCTTGCCCCTTGCGCTAGTGCTGTGGCCGAGACAATTAGAGCGACGGCAACAAAGCACAAAGAGATTTTCAGAAATCTCACAGGTTCACCCGCCCTCTTTAGGGAGTAAAAGGAGCCACATGGTTACAGAGAAGCTGTGACGAAATTGTGACGGGTAGGTTAATTTCAGATGAAAAACGTAACGCGACTCTACGAAAGGAGCCTCGCCCGCACGAATGTTATTGGCGATTCGCGGCCTGCGTGGAATCGCCGTTCCCTCTGCAGGGAGCCGCTGATTTCTTCAGGATCGCTTTCTGCAACCGCGTCCCCTCCTGAGAAATTCACGGGATTTTAATCTGCGGGTAGTTTTCCTGCAACAAACTTCGACGATATTCAGCCCGACTCTATCAACAGGATTTCTTGTAGGTCCGTAGGGGCTGTTTGCCCCTTTTCAGAGCCAGCCTCGGCGAACGGTTTCTGGCAGGAACTATGAAGTATGAGGTTCATCGTTGAGATTCCGGACTGTGAAGTTTTCGAGGCCGCTGAGCAACCTGAGGATCTGGCTTGTGAGATCGCTGAAGTTATTGCCAGTGAGATTTTCGGGTTCAGTTCTGTGACCGTAATTCCTCAACAGCGGTCTATCAGACTCTCCCAAGTAATTCGGTCTTGAGTTGAGGGAATCGCAGGAACATTGACCTGGACGACCAATGGCCCTAAAAAGAATTTCGCGAAAACAGGATGGAATGCAGCGCGGGTGCGAGAGAAATCGCCACGGCGAGCTTCTCGCAGGTTTGTTTTTCTTGCTGTTGACAAACATCACGATGGGATGGGCTCAACAAGCCAGGTTGAATCTTGCGGGGTCGAATCAGACTGGCCCGGTAACAGCTCGTTCCGTGGGCAACTTGGAGGACTGGAGTTCACTTTCCCTGGCCAACAGCGAGTTGGTCCCAGAGCCGCCGTTGCTCGGAGAAAAGTATGACAACCCGCAGTTCACCCGCGAGTTGCTGCAAGTGAAGTGGCGCCAAGGCGATCCGATTGATCTGTACGTCATTCGTCCCAAGGGGGTGGCCCACCCTCCTGCCATTCTATATCTCTACAGCTACCCCTCCGAAACCGAAGTGTTTCGTGGCGATACCTATTGTACGAATGTCACCAAGGGCGGATTTGCTGCGATTGGGTTTGTGTCGGCTCTCAACGGCCATCGATACACCAATCGGCCGATGAAACAGTGGTTTGTCAGCGAACTGCAAGAGGCTTTGGGCAGCTCGGTGCATGACGTGCAGATGATTTTGAACTACCTCGCCACCCGCGGCGATCTGGATATGAGCAGGATTGGCATGTTTGGAGTGGGCTCGGGCGGCACGATCGCGATTCTTGCCGCCGCGGCTGACTCGCGTATCAAGACCATTGACGTGATCGATCCTTGGGGAGATTGGCCCGACTGGATGGCGAAATCTTCGTTGATTCCAGAAGTGGAGCGGCCCCGCTATCTGACCCCGGAATTCTTGAAGAAAGTCGCGCCTCTCGACCCGGTGAAATGGTTGCCGCAGTTGACCTTGCAGCACATTCGCCTACAACAAGTGCTCGATGACTCAATTACCCCAAAAGCGGTGCAGCAGCGCATCAGGAAGGCCGCCCCGCGAACGGCCCAGAGGATCAGGTTCCATACCACGCGGCAGTTTTCCGGTGCGGAGTCAGGCGACAGGCTGTTGCAATGGGTCAAGTCTCAAGTCCAGACGGCACCTCAGCCACAACCTGTCGTTCGAGATTCACAGAGTTCCAAGGCAGGCCAGCAATCGGTTGAATTGAAGACTATCGACTCGAATCATGACCAAGCGAGAGACAACGATTAAGTTCTCGGGAGCAGTGGCTCAATGAACTGGGAGTGTGGCATGTTGAAGAATACGCGAATCGGTCTTTTGATTGCCATGGTGTTAAGCGCGACCGTTGCCCTGGTGAGCTGCGGGGGAGTGGGTGCGGCCCCGCTCAATAACGGCTCTCTTGCTGGAGTTGCCGTCAGCGTGTCTCCCCAGACCATGACCATCGCGACTGGAACGACGCAACCTTTCACGGCGACTGTAATCAACACGGGTGAAACTGGCGTCGCCTGGCTGGTCAACGGATTTCCCGGCGGTATAAATCCTACCGACAATACTTCTCCATTTGGAACCATCGATAAGAACGGGAATTACACTGCGCCTACTTTCATCCCTATTCCGCCGACCGTCACCATAACGGCGGTCGCTAACGCTAACAATAGCGCGAGCGGAAATGCCTCAGTTTCAATTAATGGAACACCGTCACCGGTTTCCATTTCCCCACTCGCGGTGAACGTGGAAGTGGGAGGAATTGCTCTGTTCACTGGCAAGGTAGATGCCCCCGACCCAACGGTCACCTGGCTGGTTGAAAGTGTACCGAACGGAAATGCCGTTGTGGGTACTGTTTCTCCCGTGCCCGGTACTACGGACCAAGTAAACTATGTCGCTCCGCTTGAGGTTCCCGGAGGGGCCCAGACAACTCAGGTACACGTGACGGCTCAATCCTTTGCCAATCCGCAAGAGAGTGCTTCGGCGGTGGTCACGATTTCGGCGGTGGGCAGTACGGTCGTGACCATCACGAGTCCTGCCGTGCCCCCGACTGTTCCGCTGGAACAGTCCCAAGCGTTCGCGGCTAAGGTAACCGGGACGAGCGACACGACAGTCTCCTGGGAAGTGGACGCTATCGCCGGAGGCAATGCAAACGTAGGCACGATCGAAACTGAAGCAGGCGGTCAAGCGAGCTATACAGCTCCTAAGCAACTCCCCGTTCCGCCCAACGTCATCGTAACGGCATTCTCGAATGCTGTACCCGCCGCGCAAGCTTCGATGCTGGTGAACCTGATTCCCGCCCAGCCGACGATTGTAAAGCTAAGCCCCGATGTATGCACGAACACGGGTGCTGTGCCGGTCACGACTCAGGTGAACCTTACGGCGTCGGTTACCGGACCGGAGAACCAAGCCGTGAGTTGGCAGGTGAACAAAATCGCCGGGGGCAACACCGCCGTTGGAACGATCACCCAAGCCGGAACAACGAATAACGCAGTCTACACCGCGCCTGCCAACGTACCCACTCCAGCGACGGTGACCGTGGCTGCGGTTTCCGTTGCAAATCCGTCAGCATCCGGGACCGTGCCACTTACGATCACCACGACGGCAATACCTAAGGTTTTGATCAGTCCGACCTCCGCAACCGCTACCGCTGGATCGGGGGCCGTGCCGTTTACTTCCACAGTTCAAGGTATTCCGAATACGGGCAGCGATTACGTTACTGCACAAAATTGGGCGGTGAATGGGGAGCTTGGAGGGGATAGCACCATCGGAACCGCTGAAGAGGACAACAATCAACCCACTGTCAGGTGCCAAGCCTTTGGGAACTACGACCCTCCCGCAACCGTTCCCAGCAGCAACCCGGTCTCAGTCACCGCCGCTACACCCGATGGTGTCACGTCCGCGGGAGCTGTAGTCACCATAATTCCAGCCCCCGTGTTCGCAGAGATGTTGGAGCCAGGGAACAACGATCCGCAGACCGTGCAGGTGCAGCCGCCCTCTAACAAAATTCAATACGCGGTGAGCCAGACCAAGAACGGGACTCCCGACACGAGCGACCCGGTTAGCTGGACTCTGACGAGCACCGGTCAGAATTGCAGCGTCGGTGCCGGATCCATATGCGGAACGATCACCCCTACGGGGATTAACACCAGCGAACAATTCACTGCAACCTATACTGCCCCGACCGTAATCCCTCCGAACAACCAGGTGACACTGACCGTCGCTTCGGTGATTGACCCCAGCGCTTCGGATTACAACCAGATTACGATCGCCGGTGCGCCCACGATTGCCATCACCGGTCCACAAGAAGTGCAGGCGGGAACCGGTCCCTATACTTACACCGCAGTAATCAACAACGCCCAGCCGAACGACCTAGTCTGGAACTTGGGATGCATCTCGGACAGCAACAGCAACAACCAGGAAGATTTTTGCGGGCCGAGGACAGCCTACGGCCCAGGCTGCATCAAGGACGCGAGAGGGGGAGAGGTTTGCGACGAGCAGGGTGTGACCCTCCCGCCATTCACTGTCGTGTACACTCCGCCGGGGATGGTGTCGACAGCCGACTATCTACAAAACGCCTGCACGATAATCAGCGGTGACCAGCACAAATCGATTGTGCCCCTTAATGTTCAGATGATAGCCAACGGCTGTCCTCTTCAGAACGGGATCCCAACTTGCACGGCGATTACTTGTGTCACTGTCACGCCGCCATAGGAGCGGTTCGAGGCCATTCTTTGCCGGGCGGGGGTTGCCGAATGAATGTGCGGGGAGGCAGAGTTTGGAAGTCGGATCAACTGCGCGAAGAACGCGATTCTTCAGTCTTGGGGATTTTGCCTGACCGCAGCTTCCATAGGATTTGCCGGAGAATGCCGAGCCATACGACGGCGTCACGGGCGGGTAGGTTGAGACGGCGGACCAGGCGGCGGATTCTTTCTTCCACATCCGCGATGGGGCGCCGGTCGAGGTAGCCGCTGGCGCGCATGGCTTCGAGCAGGGTTGTGGTGATGCGCTCCAGTTCCTCCACGGTTGCACGCTTCACTTTCTCCGCCGGCTGCACAGGCTTCGCATCGCGCACCAGTTCATAAAGGCAAATTGCCACCGCTTGCCCGAGGTTCATCGAAATATTTTCTTCACAAGTGGGGATGCGAATCAGCCAATGGCAGTGACTGAGGGCAGAGTTCGAGAGGCCAAACTTTTCGGAGCCGAACAGTAGAGCTACCCGGCTCGACGCGAGTTGCTTGCGGATGAGGCGCGCGCCATATTCCAATCGCCGGAGCGGATGCTGCAACTCCCGGTGACGGACAGCCGTTGTACCAACGACAACCGTACAATCTGCAACGGCCTCTGCGACACTCTTATATTCCTCCGCGTTGGCCAGCAGTTGCGACGCCCCGACCGCAGAACGAGCCTCGCGAAACGCCGCGTCGTAGGGATCGACGACGCGCAGATGATGAAATCCAAAGTTGCTCATCGCGCGCGCGGCTGCGCCGATATTAAGAGGATTGCGCGTAGCCACCAATACCACGCGAAGACCATCGAGTTTATTCGAGGCAGCAGACAATGGCTGTTCGCTTTGGATACGCCGTGGGAACTAAATTCCGAGCGAGGAATCTGCTTCGCCGTTTACCGGCTGTACTGATTCTTCTTCTTCTCTTCGTGCCGTTCCAGCCCCAGCTGAATCAGCCGTCCAATTAGATCGGAATACGACACACCGGAAGCCGCCCACAGCTTGGGATACATGCTGATGGCGGTGAATCCCGGCATGGTATTGATCTCGTTCACATAGATCTTGCGAGATTTCGGCTCCATCAGAAAATCCACGCGCGCCAGCCCCGAGCAGTCCACCGCCTTAAACGCCCCCACCGCGAGCTGCTGCACTTCTTTCGTCTCGGTTTTGCTGAGCTTGGCGGGAATGATCAACTGCGACCCTTCATCCAGGTATTTCGCGTTGTAATCGTAGAACTCGGTACTGGGAACGATCTCTCCCGGCAACGAAGCTTCGGCTTTGTCGTTCCCGAGCACCGAACATTCGATCTCGCGGGCTTTTTGCTTACGTCCGCCCACTCCCTGCTCGATGACAATCTTGCGGTCAAACTTTGCCGCTTCCTCGATCGCTGGGCCCAGTTCCTTGCCGTCATGCGCCTTAGAGATTCCCACAGACGATCCGAGATTCGCCGGCTTCACAAACACAGGATACTTCAGCTTGCTCTCGACCAGCTTCTGCACTTTCTTCCGGTTCGCTTCCCAATCGCTGCGCAGAACCGTAACGTGTTTCACAATCGGCAATCCCGCCGCACGAAAAAGTGCTTTCATGATGTCTTTATCCATGCCCGCGGCTGAGCCCAGGACGCCCGCGCCCACATAGGGCATGTCCGCCAACTCCAGCAAGCCCTGAATGGTTCCGTCCTCGCCGAACGTGCCATGAAGCACGGGGAAAATGACATCAACGTCGATAGCACGATCGGCTGCACGGCGAGTCAGCGCGTGAGCGGATGCGTCAGTCTCGAACGGCGTCATCGCCCCATGTCTTTGCGGCTCAGGGGGGACCACGACCGATTCGCCCTTAGCCAGGACAGCCGCGCCAGGAGTTGCTTCGGGATCGCCTGCGCGTAGATGCTTGCCTTCCTCAAATTTTCCCTGCAGCAACCGTTCCGCATCCGCAGCAGTCACCCATCGACCTTCTTTGGTGATGCCGATGGGCACCACTTCGTATTTGTTCTTGTCGATGGCGTCGAAAACCGAAGCAGCCGAGAGCAGCGAGACCTCATGCTCCCCACTGCGCCCGCCAAACAGGATGCCGACTCGAATCTTTTTCATGGCTTGAATATGCCTTACAGAATCTTCTTCCCGAACGCCGACAGGGCTAACTCCACAGCTAAGTCGGCGGTCCGGTTGTGCTCGTCGATTACGGGATTCACCTCGACGATTTCAAAACTCAACATGCGGCCGTGGTCGGCGATGATCTCCATTGCCAGGTGAGCTTCGCGATAGGTCGCTCCTCCGCGAACCGGCGTACCCACACCCGGCGCGTCTTCGGGATCGACCCAGTCCATGTCCAGCGAAACGTGATAGCCGGCTGTGCCTCGTCCTGCCGCGCGTAATGCTTCTTCCATCACGGTTCGCATGCCCCGCTCGTCGATATCGCGCATGGTGAAAACGTGGATGCCTGTCCGGCGTACGTTTTCTTTTTCGATGGCGTCGATGTCCCGCACACCAACCAGCACACAATTCTCAGGCTTCACCTTGGGAGAAAGGTCGAAAATGTTGGCCAGTTCGGGGGGACCCAATCCCATGATCGCGGCCAGCGGCATGCCATGCACGTTTCCGCTGGGAGAGCTGTCGGGTGTATTGACGTCGGTGTGAGCGTCAATCCAGATGAGGCCGATGTGCTGGTTCTGACGCCGATAGAATTCCGCCACGCCCGCAACCGTTCCCGCAGCAATGGAATGATCGCCACCCAGAGTAATCGGCACCTTGCCGGCTTCCAGCGTCTTGACCACGAGTTCTGCATGCTTGGTGCAGGTCGCAGTAATCTCCTTCAGATACTTTGCATGCGCATCACCTTCCTTCTTCTGCTCGGCAATAGCGACGGATACATTTCCGGCGTCTTCAACAACGTGTCCGAGCGCCTCTAATCGCGCCTCGAGGCCGGCAACACGCACTGCCGAAGGCCCCATATCCACGCCGCGGCGCGACTGACCGAGGTCGAGCGGAACCCCAATGACGCGAATCTTCCGGGGCGTGATGCTGGAGAAGGATGGAGTGATATTGGTCATAAATTCGGGCTAACCTACTTCTACGGATACAACCGGTGCAGCATTCTCGGAAATGGAATTGTTTCCCGCACATGCTCGAGGCCGCAGATCCACGCGACTGCCCGCTCGATTCCCATGCCGAAGCCCGCATGGGGCACGCTTCCGTATTTCCGCAAATCGAGATACCACTTGAACGCCTCTTCCGGCAGACCATGCTCGTGAATGCGTTTGAGCAGCAACTCGTAGGACGCCATGCGCTGCGAGCCACCAATGATTTCGCCGTAGCCCTCGGGCGCGAGCACATCCACGCACAAGGCCAGATCCGGCCGCTGCGGATCGGGCTCCATGTAGAACGCTTTTATCTTGGCCGGATAGCGATGCACCATCACGGGCCGGTCAAACTGCGACGAGATGTAAGTTTCGTCGGGTGAGCCCAAATCTCCGCCGTACTCGAAATTGTTTTCGAGCGCGCCCTTGGCGTGCGCTTCTTGCAACATCTTCACCGCTTCGTCGTAGGTGATGCGGGGAAACGGAGCTTCGACCTTCTCTAACTTTGAAATGTCGCGGCCGATGATTTGCAGATCGGAGCGCCGGCGTTCGAGGCAACGTTTTATCAGAAAGCTGAGCAGCCCTTCGGCCAGATCCATAATGTCTTCGAGTTGGGCATAAGCGATTTCCGGTTCGACCATCCAGAACTCGGTTAGATGACGGCGGGTCTTACTTTTCTCGGCGCGGAACGTAGGCCCGAATGAATACACCTTGCCCAGCGCCATCGCTGTAGCTTCGATGTAAAGCTGTCCGGACTGCGTAAGGTAGGCTTGCTCGTCGAAATAATCGACGGGAAAAAGTGTCGTCGTGCCTTCACACGCGGCTGGTGTAAGAATTGGCGGATCGGTCAGCGTGAAGCCGCGCTCGTCGAAGAAATCACGCGCAGCTTTTATGATCTCAGCCCGCACGCGAAGAATGGCGGCCTGGCGTGGCGTTCGCACCCACAAATGCCGGTGCTCCATCAGAAAATCAACGCCGTGTTCCTTCAGCGAAATCGGATACGGATCACTCTCGGCGACTTTCTGGACTACCTGCACATTCGAGATATCCAGCTCATAGCCACCGGGCGCGCGCTTGTCGGCGCGGACCTTGCCTTCAACAATCACACTTGATTCCTGGGTCAGACCTTTTAGCGCGTCAAAGACTTCAGGAGAGACTGCATTCTTGGGCGCGACGCCCTGAATCACGCCGGAGCCATCGCGAAGCTGCGGGAACAACAGCTTTCCGCTCTCACGCAGGTTATAGAGCCAGCCGCGAATGGTGACGCTCTGCCCCTCGTGTTTGCCAACATCAACGATCGTAGTTACGGGAGATGACATAGTTTTTAACTTGTAGCGCCCGCGCGATGGCCGCGGGGAGGGAAGCGCTACGCTGCTTCCAGTTTGTCGAATGCTTCACTCATCTTTTCAACCGGGTTGATCTTTTCGTCGCTCTCGATCTCAAGCAACAGTGCCGGCGTGTGCGGGGCCGACCGTAGCAACTCCATGACCTGTTTCCAGTCGATTGATCCGCTGCCGGGCCAGAGATGCGAGTCGTGACTTTTGTTGTTGTCGTGAATGTGCGTGGAATGGATGTAACTCTTCAAAGTTTCGAACGCCTGCGGCACATCACACATCATGTGTGCATGACCGAAATCGAAGCACACGCCCACATCGTCAAAGTGGGCGGCGCGGATAAACTCCACCAACCTCTCAGGCACGGACAATTCGTTAGGAGTGTTCTCCAGCAGAATTCGCACTCCGAGCGGCTTGGCGAAGGCTCGCAGATGCTCGACTGAAGTCATCGCAGCCTCGAATTTGCGGTCATCGAACGACTCTCCCGTCGTCCCGATGTGTTGCACCAGAAACCGAAAAGGAATGTGCTCGGCCAATTCGAGGGCACGTTTAATTTCGTCCATAGCTTCGATCCGGCTTGCCCGGTCGGTTGAAGCGATGTTCATTTGCGGCGCGCCGGCCCGTCCCCATTCATAATCCGCGTAAAGAGGTGCGTGAACCGAGTTCAGGATAATTCCGCTGGTGCGAAACCAGTCAGCAATTTCACGGACATGCTGCTTGCGATTGGCGTAGTCCAGGTGCTGTCGCGCGGCAAAAATTTCAATGGCCTGCGCCCCTCCCCGCACCAATCCATCCAACAGGCCGGGATGCAGCCGTTCCTTCACATAAACGAGCGTGGATATCGCTTTGAGCATCAGTAGCCCGCTGCCTTTCCGTTATTCCTGACGTCGCTTGCACCCAAACGCTCGCCGGTTTTCAGATCGATCGCAATGCACTCACCATCGCTCCAGTAGGGGGCCGTGTCTCCGCCCGCCGTTTCTCCGCTCTCGACCTTGTGTCCCATTTGCTCGAGCAACCTTACGGCATCCGGAGAAAACCAACGCTCGACATTCACTACATCGGGGAGCCATTGATTGTGGAATCGCGGAGCGTTCACAGCTTCCTGAATATTCATTCCGTAGTCGACCACGCCCATCAGGATGTTGGCCACCGTCGTGATAATTCGTGGTCCGCCTGGCGAACCAAGAACCAGAAAGAGCTTTCCATCTTTCAGTACGATGGTCGGTGTCATGGCGGAAAGCGGTCTCTTGCCCGGTCCAATGGCGTTGGCCGGCCCTTGAATCAACCCATAGAGGTTGGGCACACCCGTCTTGGCCGCGAAGTCGTCCATCTCATCGTTCAGCAGAAAACCCAATCCCTCCGCGGTCACTCGCGAACCGAAACTGTCATTCAACGTCGTCGTCACCCCGACCGCGCTGCCGTCTGAGTCGACGACGGAATAATGCGTGGTGTGTGCGGGTTCACGCACGGCCAAGGGCTGCGACGCGTATTGTTCAAGCTCACTGAAAATCGCCGGCCTCTTCAAATCCTTGCTGACGCTGGCTCGCGCCGAATCAATCGATTCCCGCCAAGCCGCCGCATACTTCTTGTCGATGAGTTGCGCGACCGGAATCTTGGAAAAATCCGGGTCTCCCAGGAACTCGGCTCGATCATAAAACGCCCGCCGGAATGCCTCACCCATCCATCGGACCCGCTTCTACGCGGCGGTCTGTTCAAAGAAGTCTTCGATTTCGTTTACTTCTTTATCGCTCAGTTGGAACTCTCCAGCGCGCATCACGCCATCGGCTTGCCGTGCATTGCGGGCGCCCACGATCGCGCCGGT
>Ga0206832_10173_pt1 | contig 16329 bp, 9 predicted proteins | sample Alteio_BWOrgCont_74_FD_152896 | JGI IMG/M metagenome (GOLD analysis project Ga0206832, IMG submission 152896) | Enriched cells from forest soil in Barre Woods Harvard Forest LTER site, Petersham, Massachusetts, United States -... | ecosystem: Environmental > Terrestrial > Soil > Temperate forest >... | reverse complement strand
ATTATAAGCCCTATTTAGGGTTGTTTTGCGCTGACATGGCCTGTGCATTCATTGTGTCGGCAATTACACTCGCGCTTCCTTTATGCATAAGATACATCACGAAAAATCTATTAGAAGAGGGTTCTCCTGATGCACTCACCCAAATTTACATCATGGGGGGGATTATGCTCGCATTGGTGGCTGTCTATACAGCATGTCATGCCTTTATTGATTATCAAGGGCATGTCATGGGCGCAAAGATGGAAGGAGACATGCGTAATGAACTATTTGAGCATTACCAAAAGCTATCCTTCAATTTTTATGACGAGCATAGAACAGGTCAGTTGATGACACGGATTTCAAACGATTCGTTCGATCTTTCTGAGCTATATCATCATGGCCCTGAAGATATCATCATTGCCTCATTAAATTTTATCGGCGCCTCTATTATCCTCATTGCTATCAATGCCAAGCTTGCCATTATCGCCCTTCTATTTTTGCCAATAATGGCAATATATGGTCTATATTGTAGTAAGCGCATGAGGATTGCCTTAAGAAGAAGCAAAGATAGAATCGGGGATATCAACGCGCAAGTTGAGGATACACTGTCAGGAATCAGAGTTGTAAAATCTTTTACTAACGAAGACATTGAAAACAAAAAATTCTCTTACGAAAACAAACGCTTTGTCGATAGCCGAAAAGAAGGATACAAAAGTGAAGCCTATTTTTATGAGGGTTTGATCATGCTCACACAACTCATGACAATCGCTGTTGTCATCTTTGGTGGAGTGAGTATCGTTCATGCATCTATAGATTTAGCCGATTTACTCACATTTTTACTCTATATTGGTATCCTTATCGAACCCATACAGCGACTAGGCAATTTCACAAGGCTCTATCAGGAAGGAATTACCGGTTTTGAAAGGTTTATGGAAGTTTTAGAGGTCGAACCTGATATTAAAGATGCTCGAGGTGCTACTGAACTCAAAAATATTAAGGGAAATATAGAATTTAAAAATGTCTGTTTTAAATACAAAGAAGAACATGACCATATCTTAAAAAATATATCTCTAAATATAAAAGTAGGGGAGTATATTGCTTTAGTGGGTGTTTCAGGGATTGGTAAAACAACGCTATGTTCTTTAATCCCCCGATTCTATGAAGTGAATGCGGGAAAAATCCTAATCGATGGCAAAAACATCAGAGATATAACCTTGCGTTCATTGAGAAAAAATATTGGTGTCGTACAGCAAGATGTATATTTGTTTGCAGGAACCGTGTCGGATAATATTCGCTACGGAAAACTCGATGCAACACAAGATGAAATCATCGTCGCAGCTAAAAAAGCAAATGCCCACAATTTTATAATGTCATTACCTAATGGATACGCTACAGACATTGGTCAACGCGGCGTCAAACTATCGGGCGGCCAAAAGCAAAGATTGAGCGTAGCACGTGTTTTCTTGAAGGATCCACCAATCATCATTTTTGATGAGGCAACAAGCTCGCTAGATAATGAAAGCGAAAAGGCCGTACAAGAATCTCTAGAGAAGTTAACACATCATCGTACAACACTCGTCATCGCCCACCGTTTATCCACTGTCAGAAATGCTCAAAGAATCCTTGTACTCACTGAAAATGGCATTGATGAACAAGGCACGCACGACGAATTAATCGCCTTAAAAGGCACCTACGCGAATCTATATAACATGCAACTCAGGTTGTAAACTGTAGACGTCATGTTTGTGCCGTCCTTACAGGACTCAATATGTTAGAAACCTTACCCAGGCCTGACGACCTGGGCTGTAACATGTCGTCCCTTCAGGACTAAGATCAATTGTCAAGTCCTGAAGGGACGACATGTTACAGCCCAGGTCGTCAGGCCTGGGTAAAAAATGACAAGGAATGAGTCCTGTAGGGACGGCATAGACATAATACCATGATTTCTTGAGATGTTACATTTTTTGTTTAAATGAAAATTGCGTTTCTCTGTGGCTCTAACGTTAATCTTTAAACGAGACTACTAGCCTACACATAATCCTCATATATCTAGATTAATTCGACAGCGACGGTGTCGTAGAATAGGAAGCCTTTCTCTGTGAGAGAAAGACGACACCCCTTCACTGACAATAATTCGTCTTTTTGTAACCGTAATATTATAGCCTTAACTTCTTCATCAAGCACCCCATGTTGTGCTTCAAAAGCCAACAGATCAACACCTGATTTCAATCTTAATGCCACTGCAAGAAGCTCTCGGCGACGTTCCTTCGGCTGCAATTCTTCGGTGAAATCGACAGATTGCTGTCCTGCTTTTAATGCTTCGGAATAGCGATTCAAATTGGCTGCTGCTCGGAATCTTTTGCCTTCCCAATAGCTGAATGCGGAGGGACCAAATCCTAGGAATGGGCGTGCCAGCCAATACCCAACATTATGTTGTGAAATCATGCCATTGCGTGCAAAAGCAGAAATTTCATATTGTTCCAATCCGGCGCTTCCTAAAATCTGTTGGGCGTACTTATACATCGCTGTGCTGCAATCAGCATCTGGCAATTCCTTTCTCAACTTTTCTTGATATTTGAAAAATACTGTTTGCGGTTCGATCGTGAGATTATATAACGAAAGATGTGTGATCGGGAGAAGTGATGCTTCTTTTAACGTATGAAGCCATGATTCCATCGTTTGGCAGGGGATGTCATACATGAGATCTATGGAGATATTTGTTATGCCGGCGTCTGCAGTTGCACGGACAGCATCAATAGAAGATGAAGATTTATGTGTACGCCCCAGTTTAACTAGGAGATTATCATCAAGAGATTGCACTCCAATGCTGATGCGATTTATTCCCGCATAAGCAAACGCTTGCATTCGTTCTTTTGTGACGGTTTCCGGATTAGCTTCCAAAGTGATTTCGGTAGTTTTAAGATCGAATGGAATGTATTTATTCACGCATTCGAGTAATAAGGCGATTTCTTCCGGAGTAAGAAGCGATGGTGTGCCACCGCCAAAATAGATAGATACTAAACGCTTATTTGCTAACTGAGGAGCCCATAGGGCTATATCGAGATATAAGGCTTCAATCAACTGTTTACGGTAGGAATCTTTATCAGGGAGCACAAAAAAATGGCAATAATGACATTTTTTTGTGCAAAAGGGAATATGAAAGTAGAGGCTTATATCCGAGGGTTTGTCTTTAACGGATAAAATTTCTACCAATCGTTGGCTTCCGGATCGATAATACCGCCACGACGCCACCGATTTTTATCGCTGAAAAAGGAATCTTCATCTTCATCAGTCTCTTTTTCTTCATCTTCGTCACCGGAAGTTTTTTCATCTTCTGTATCGTCACGCTCTTCAATCACGGAACTTTCAGCTTCACCGGCTTCTGTTTCCATGTCAAAGCCAGTGTCGCCAAATCCTGTTGCCGTTTCACCTAGATCGATATCAGGTATTGTAGGCATCTCGGTGTAACCGGTACGTGCGGATTGACGTTTAGGAGTCACATATTCTTCAGCATCACCACTCTCTTTAAGGAATTGAAGGCGCTCTTTTTCATCTTCGATTTTAGCTTTTACAGCGAGGATTTCTTCTTTATGTTTTTCGATATCTTTTTTAGGGACGAGGCCCATCTTTAGCCACTGTTCTAGATCCGTCAGTTCGACTTCAAATTTTTTTAGGCGTTCGCTTTTAACATGTCTCATAAAATTTTCTTTCCTTCCTAAAAGGGGTGATCATATAAGGGTGAATTTGCCGCTCTAATTTTGCTTATAAACAACTTCTACTTATAATAGAAAGAGATTTAATTTTCAACCGGTTTTTTGCCTGAAAAATATGTAAGTGGAAACAGGAGTTTTGAAGGCACATACCGTGTTATTTTAACGCAGAGCGGCAGAGAACGCAGAGAGTCGCAAAGAAAGTATGGGAAATATTTATCAAAACATCCATTTGCGTTAAAACATTAAAAAATATCATAAAGATGAATCAAATAAGGATGACTTGAGGTATAAAATATATACTATTGTTCTCCATAATTCAACTACAACCGACTATCATTAGAATGTTATTTTGCTATCTTTGGATAAAAACTAATTTTTAATTTGATAGAAAGGAGGAACAGGCACTCTGCTGTGAGATAGCTGTAATAATACAGCTCGCCTCCACTACCAAAGCCGTAGCTATGGAGTCCTGTGCCAAGAATATAATTGACCCCATACCACGTAAAGCTCACAGCCATAAGACCTGCCACAGCTCCGACGGCAAGTCCAAAATTGCGTATGCGCTTGAACGTATAGGCATGAATAATCAAAAGATACACGCATGCTGTGATAAATGCCCACGATTCCTTTGGATCCCAATCCCAAAAACGCCCCCAGCTTTCTGCTGCCCAGACACCACCTAGAATTGTACCGGGAATCAAAAGTGCCACACCGAGATACATCGTATGAAGAATCCCTTTAGAAATCTGTAGTGTTTCAGGCGTATTTTCTTGGCTAATCCATACTTTTATTAAATAAAAATGTCCCAAAATTCCACAAACAATAAAGGCACCATAACTTCCAACAACCATGAGCACATGGATGATCAGCCAATATTGCGAGTCTAGAACTGCCTGAACGTTTTCCATTCTTGCATCGACTTGTGTGAGCTTCAACAAGACAAGAAGCGCTAACGAAGCAAACGTTGCTGCAGCAAGAACGACTCGGTTATTCGTAAATAGATAGAATATCCAGCCAATAACCAGCGCCACCCAGGGAACATAAACTACCGTTTCGAACATATTCGAGACAGGAGGTCGTTGTAAAATATAACAACGCATCACTAAAACTAAGGTGTGTAATAATAATCCAATAAGTAGAACGACAATTCCAGCATAAGTGAGTCTACGAAAGCTAGGCTTAAAGGCACCTATTGCCATTAAAAATAAAGCAAGTGCATAAGCGGCAATAGTCATCTCAATGAGGGGTATCTGATAATACATTGTTTCAGCTTGAAGGCGCCATACTGAAGGATAGTCTAAAGCTTTTCCGGAAGATTGCTTATATGGACGTCCAGCAATAGAATTATACGCTGTGCTGTATGCTTCATAAAACACATGTGCTGCTTCCGATGTGTTATTTTCCAAGCTTAGTTCTAAAGCAAAATAAGCTTTGCGAATTTTTTCAAAATCGCTGACTTTAAAAGACGTGAAATTGCCCACAGGTACAAGATGTCCAAGTTCCGGATTGTAGATATTTATCCTGAAACTATTTAAAGAAACCCATTCTCCTGGAAATGTCCTCAGTGGCAGCATCTTTAGTGTTGTACCCGCATTCTTCAAACGGGTGGATAATGGAAATCGCATTTCAAGGGTCTGGCTAATTTCTTTAGGAGATATCCCTTTTTGCTCTAATTGTTGCAGTAATGCCTCATATTCTTCATTTTGAGACGTTTCGCTTCCGTTGTAGCTTTCATATAGCCGAATTTCATGAGATAATTCCTGCAATTGATCAGCAATGGATTTATCACTTTGATCAATTCCATTGAGGTGAATAGCGTCAAAGCTAAAACGATCTTGAGTGGGATCTAGTTTTAAAAACGATTTGACCTGCGCGTAATGGATCCAAAAGAATGGGGAGTGGTCCCACTCTTTGTGACCTCTGAAATGAATCAACCATAACAAATTAAGAGCAGATCGATCATCGACATGAAATGCGTCTAAGTCAGTTTTTTTCAGTTTTTGTTGATGATAAAAATCGTATAACCACAATCGTGACGCCGATTCTAAAGAGCAAAAGCGTCCGTTACAAGCCACAGGAAGATTCTTTGTACTTTCAAAAGAGGAAAATAACGGTGCTGACATAAACATAAGAAAAAAATATGGTAAAACCATCGAAAAGAATTTTAATCTTCGCAACGCGTTTGGAGTGCGAAAGTCCTCTTTCGCTTTTGTAGGGTGAAGACACCAAAGCGAAAGAGGGCTTTCGCACTCCAAACGCTCTGCGTAGTTTAAAGACATTTCCATTAAGACTCTCTCCTTCGGGCTAAATAGACAAAAAGCATCACAATACCGCAAGAGAGTATAATAGCGCCAGGATAGGTCATATAATATTTTGCAGGATCGCGATTCACAACAATTTGAATGCGTTTTGCTCCGGAGTCGCTTGGCGTTGCGATGGAAGAAAGATAAAAGCGATAACCATCCCACGTTTCATACACGTGATTCATGCTGATGGTTTTTTCTGTGACAATACCCTTACTGCGATCCGTAATGATGAGATCAGCTTCATAACTAAATGCCTGTGCGGAATTCGCATAGTTGATCTGTCGCGCCTGTCTCAAGCGTATGTGATAAGGAATTTCTTTATATAACGGCTGAAATCTTAACAGGTATTTGCCGTCCAATATTGGCCACTTCAATCCAACGCCTGAGGGATCATAGGCTAATGATATCGCCTGTTTATGTTCGCCTTGAGATACATACAAAAGAACTTTTGGGATATTATCTTCTAGTTTATTTCCCGGAGGAATGGATTCATGCGTCGCTACAAGTGATGTTTCTAAAGAAATGGGTTTTGCATATGCTTCTGCAATATCGTTTGCAAACAGGTTAGATTGACTGGCATATAACAACGAGTACATCTCCTCTTCAGATGGATACTCAACAATCGTTTTAAGATGTATTGAATAGGCCCGAAGATAAGCAGAAAGGAGGGCGGCCTGTTTTTCCGGAAGAACATCATCATCGCTATTCGGAGCCGGAGGAAATGATGTTGATGCAGCAAATATTTGCTGTGTTAGCAGCGTCAATAATTCCTCATCGTCTTGCATCTTATTTTTTTCTAATAATGACATCAATGGCCAACCGGACTGTTTTAATGCTTCTGATGGTGTCATTTTTTCTTTCATTAAAGGATCAATCATAGAAAAAAGCAGTTGAGCCCATTGACACCCTTGAAGATCTTCTTTAGCAACACCGCTCCAATCGATTGCTCCAAAAACCTTTTCTAATGAAGAGGGGAGAGGTACATCTTGCGAGTACAACCACCCTGAATTGTTATCCCAATATACTAGAAATGCGACAAGCGTTTCAGGAAAATTTACCTTAACTTTTTCAGTGGCACGCCAAAGAATTTGTAGCGGTGGTGACAACTTTTTTTCTTCGATAGGTTCTTGATTTAACTGTTGTAAAAGATGAAATGCCAAAGCATTTTCTCTCTCTTTGCGTCCGGATGGATAGGCATTAAACGGTAGATCTACACGAACCGAATATCCGCTAAAGCCATCATCATAAGAAATAAAGGATTCTAATTTGTCTTTTAGAAATGGATGTGTCCACACTTTTCCATATTGATCAAATGCGACTAAATAAACATCATGATGACTATTTTCAATCACGGCAAGAAGGGGAGTACGCACAATATCTGCTGTCAAAGGAAAATTTCCAAGATAAGGCGTTGCTAAATTGATGTTTTGTAATGCCATATTCCCCTGTAATGGCATATCAATGACATCAGTTCCCTCAATAGCAAAAGTACAAATGGAATCGTTACATCCCGATCCCGGAGAGAAGGGAAATGAGAGTTTTATTGTCCCTCTGACTTTTCCTTCTAAAGGGCTGTTTAATAGCTCTTCACCGGTATCTCTTCTCGTGACAACCAAATTAGCATTCTTTAAATATAGCTTATGAATGGTCTCTGCAATATCATCTGTGCGCAATGCATAAATATCCCATACGGGAAAATCACCTTGATAAAATCGTATTTTCCCGGCAGGAATCAAGTGACCTTCTTTTTCCATGGGCAATGGCTTTAATCCTGCAAGCATCGCAGATGATCCCTTAACCCAAGTCGATAACCATTCGGCTGTGTGTGGGTGAAATTCAGCCAAACGGAGCGATAATCCATCGCTGCGATTCGCAATCAACGGATTATATCTCCCGGAAATGGTCTTTTCTAAAGGATAATGTTTTGGTGTAGGATCATTACGTCCTTGAATGCTAACGGCATAGGAGTTTTGAGCAAAAATTTCGTGAGAACCGCTCCCTTCAGTAATATGCATTGAACCTTGAACACCGAAGTAATGCTTCATCAAAACTCCGGCAAGAATCATTAACAAGCCGAGGTGCGTTGTAAGAAACGGAACGTGACGCACCCTAAAAGGCCAACGCCGTGTCGCAGCAAAGAGAATATTGATGAAAAATCCCCATAACAATACGCCAAAAACAGGGCTTTCATAAGTAAAAAGTGCGGCATAACGATGCGACTGCGTGATCGATTCCAAAAATGTCCCGGCGACAACATATATAGCTACTGCAGCGATCAGCAACAATGCAAAATAGACGCTTCCCAAGAAGTGATAGATGAGGCGGATGGCTTTCATGAATGTGTGGGGATTTCCTCGATAAGCTCAAATGAATTAGCAAAATTGATGATTTCATCACTGTGCTCTTCCATGAATTCCTTTGGTCCAACAGCTTTGATGGTAACATCTGCACGCGATTCTCTAAAATGCGGGTTGACTTGCTCGTTTGGAGACTGAGAAAATACACGATAGTGCACAGGCGCGATTTGTAATATCCATCCCATCACAAGTGTTTCCTGATCATTTAAACGACCGATCCCTTTGAATAGGAGTCCATTATAGCCATTAAAAACTTGTGGTATGATGCTGGTGTCCGTTGGGGATAGCGACTGAAATTGTCGTTGCCAGCGTGTCACCTGTGCCATCGCCGGAATTCTTTGATCGATGGAATCGGAAGAAAAATTGTGGATAGCGATACGGATAATTTGGTCTTCTTCATTGATGACAAATTCACAAATGGCTTTAGTCGTGTCAGTTAAGGATTCATTAGGCAGAGGATCATGGCGAATCCAATGATTGGGAACACGCGCGCGATAAATGGCGAATCTTTCACCGTTATAGTCACGTCCCTTGATTTCTTGAACATTCGTACTCATGTTTTTGTCATGAGGCTGTTCTGACGAACACCCGGCAAGTGTGAATACAAAAAGAAGACAACAGGAGTTGTAAAGAATTTGTCGCTTAAATTTAACTAGTATTCTTAAGAATGAGTGTGATTTCATAACTCGCAACTATATCCCGACGAAAGATAAAAAGTAAAATATAATGAATACAGGTGTCTAGTTGCAGATCAAAATGATCCCGAAGTCGCGAATAGCGACGGTAGCATATAGCCACGGTGCGTAAGCCCGTGGAAATAATTAGGTTAATAGAGCCGCGGATAGCGGCGACAGAGGCGTAAAAGTTCTGTCGCCGCTATTCGCGGCTTAATTATTTTTTAATTTCCACGGGCTTACGCACCGTGGCTATATGCTACCGTCGCTATTCGCGACTTTGGAATTTTTTGATTACAAGCCTCATTTTCTTTTATACCGAACGTGATTCAAAAATTGGCTTTTTGACAAGGAGGCTGCTCAAAATTTTTCGTCCGGAGCGAGTGACCATTGCCTTTGGCAAGGCACGAGTGAAGACAAAAATTTTGACGCAAAGCCGACGAAGTCAACAACCAATTTTTGAGTTATGTTCGGTATAATTCATTAAAATTACCTAGGATTACTGACCTACATTTTTAATTGTATCTTTTATATGGTCAAAGGAGTGTTTGTTCTTTTCAAATAATCCTTATATTCAGTAAATTTAAGGTATGAATGAACACCTTAATACCAACTCATCTCTCGATGCCTTAATCAATAGCGGATTCCTCAACCAAGATCTTATTGAGGAACAATACGCTCTATACAAACAAAATCCCTCACAAGTTGACCCTTCATGGCGTCCGGTTTTTGCATCTCTAGAAAATGAAAAGTTCAACGATTCAATTAGCCAGGCGCCTTTTCCACAACAAAATGAGTCCTCGGCCTTGTACCAACCATACGTTGCTGTCGCGTCAACGAGTCCGGATTACAGAATAGCTCATCTTGTGGAAGCCTACCGCACTTTCGGTCACCTCGCCGCAAAGACAAATCCCTTAGACTCCAACTCATCTTCAACAGAAGAAATCGAACAATTGCGACTTGAGAATTTTGGATTTACTAAAAACGATTTATCAAATTCATTCCCTTCTCACGGTTTCACAAAAAATCCAACAGCACCTTTAAATGAAATCCTCAATGAGCTCAAAGCAACATACTCCGGATGTATCGGTGTCGAATACATGGGATTACATAGCCCCGATTTAGAGTTTTGGCTTCAGCGACAAATTGAACATAAAGATTATACTGCTACTTTATCAGTAGAACAAAAACAGACGATTTTGCAACACCTAAATAAATCTGAGTTATTCGAATCTTTCATTCATACAAAATATGTTGGACAAAAACGATTTTCACTAGAAGGTTCTGAAACGCTAATTCCTATGTTAGCGGCTATGATCGATACAGGTGCAGGTTTAGGAATAGAAGAATATTATATCGGAATGTCACATCGTGGGCGCTTAAACGTTTTGGCAAATATTTTTGATAAATCCTATTCCGATATTTTCTCTGAATTCGAAGAGGGATACGTCCCGGCATCCGTTGAAGGAAGTGGTGATGTGAAATATCATAAAGGATTTTACTCGCAAATAAAATCCATTCATGGACATAACGTGAGTTTAACTCTCACACCAAATCCAAGCCATCTCGAATCCGTTGATCCCGTTGTTGAAGGGCAAACATATAGTCGTCAAGTTCTTAGAGGCGATGATGTCACAAAAGATAAAATAGCTCCGATCTTGATCCATGGTGATGCCGCTATTTCCGGTCAGGGTATTGTCTACGAGACAATGCAGCTATGCAATCTCGATGGATATGCGACGGGAGGAACAATCCATTTCATCATTAATAATCAAATTGGATTCACCACAATTCCAAGAGATAGTCGTTCGACAACCTATTGCTCGGATATCGCAAAAATATTTAGGGCTCCGATTTTTCATGTCAACGCTGAAGATCCTGAAGATTGTGTCTTTGTCACAAACTTAGCTATTGAGATGAGACAAAGGTTTCATTGTGATGTGTTCATCGAACTCGTATGTTATCGAAAATACGGTCATAATGAAACAGATGAACCGGCTTTTACTCAGCCAATAAAATATAAAATTATACGCGACAAAAAACCTATTCGCGAAATCTATCGCGATGCCCTCATTCGCCAAGGCATCTTAAATAAAGATGTCATTGCTGCCATGGAGACAGAATTTAAGTCGTCATTGCAACAGGCAATGAATACAAAAAATTCAGTTGTTAAAATTCATTCCGATACTGACGAACTCTCTGCCTCTGAAAAAAATGAGGAACTATTTCAAAGAGTTGAAACGGGTGTTCCAAAAGATATTCTTAAAGAAATTGGAACACGGCTCTGCCAAGTACCCGAAGGATTTGTCTTACATCCAAAACTAGCCGTGCTGTTGAGAGAGCGTCTTGCAATGGTTAAAGATGTCGATTCAAAGCACTCTATCGACTGGGGAATGGGGGAATTACTCGCTTATGGCTCGCTATTATGGAATGGGACAAGTGTAAGACTGTCAGGACAAGACTCCTGTCGCGGAACGTTTAGTCACCGTCATGCCCTTTTAGTTAATCAGGCAAATGAACAAGGATACATACCTCTGAAAAATCTGAAGCAGGGACAAGGACGCTTTGACGTTTATAATTCTCCTCTTTCAGAATATTCTGTCTTAGGCTTTGAATTTGGTTATAGCATTGCTGCCCCGGAAGCTCTCGTTTTATGGGAAGCACAGTTTGGCGACTTCAGCAATTGTGCACAGGTGATCATCGATCAGTACATCGCAACTTCAGAACAAAAATGGTCTCAAAAGACATCTTTAACACTTCTTTTACCTCATGGCTATGAAGGGCAGGGTCCTGAGCATTCGTCGGCACGAATCGAACGTTTTCTCTCCCTTGCAGGCGATAGCAACATGCTCATTGTCAACCCAACAACACCGGCACAATTTTTCCATCTTTTACGTCGTCAGATACTTCGTCCCTTACGCAAACCTCTGATTGTCTTTACCCCTAAAGGGCTATTGCGCCATCCTGCGTGTGTTAGTAGACTAGAAGAATTTACTAAAGGCACCTTCCAAGAAATCATTGACGACCCAAATCCACCAAAAAGAACAAAACGCCTTATGCTATGTAGCGGGCGTATCTATTACAATCTTATTGAAGAAAGGGAACGCCTTGCTGTTGATGATGCCTCCATTGTACGAATCGAACAACTCTATCCTTTAAATGTTGAAAGATTAAAAGAAATAATCGGTCGTTGCTCAACTCTCAAGGAATGCGTCTGGGTGCAAGAAGAACCAAGTAATATGGGTGCATGGAATTTTATTCGACAAATTCTACGCGATTTGTTGCCAAAGAGTGTTGAACTAACATATGTCGGACGTATGCGCAGCGCCTCGCCGGCAGCAGGTTCCCATGCAGCTCATAAGAGGGAACATGCAGCGATATTGAGTAGTTTATTCGGTACAAAAGATCCTTTAATGTATGATACCTACGGAAACCTTAAAGCATGATAGGAGTATAAAAATGCAATTAGAAGTTAAAGTTCCTACCATGGGAGAATCGATCTCTGAAGCAACTATAGGAACAATATTGAAACCCACCGGTTCCTTTGTCAAAGCCGATGACGAACTGATCGAACTCGAAACAGATAAGGTGAATCAAGTTCTCTATGCTCAAAACTCCGGTGTAATCACCTGGAAAATAAACAAAGATGATGTCGTCAAAATCGGACAAGTCTTAGGTCTGATTGATACTGAAAAGAAAGGTGAACAAACAACGAATGGAGCACAAGAAAAGTCTGCTTCGACTGCGGCAGCACAGCCTGCACCACAGCCGACGACTAAAGCCGCACCACCACCAACACCTCAAAAGACAGCAGCAGGAGCTTCAAGTCGTACTTCTAAAGAGCAATTTATTAGCGAATTGAGCGCAACACCGCCTCCTTTATATACTACTTCACCACAAAGACAATCTTTTGAGGTTCCGGTTTCTGCTCCTGTCGGCTCCCGCACTGAAACACGTAAACCGATGTCAAGGATACGCAAAGCCATCGCCACACGCCTCGTCGACGTCCTTCAAAAAACTGCTATGTTGACAACTTTCAATGAAGTTGACATGACAAATATCATGTCGCTTCGAGAGACATATAAAGAGGCTTTCGTTAAACAATATAACGTGCGTTTAGGATTTATGCCGTTTTTTGTCAAAGCGGCAGTTTCAGCGATGAAAGCATTTCCTGAAATCAATTCCTATATCGATGGAGATGACATCGTTCATCGTGAATATTTCGATATTGGGATTGCCGTTGGTACAGATAAAGGGCTATTTGTTCCTGTCGTCAGAGAGTGCGACACTTTATCCTTTGCCGATATCGAACGTTCTATTGAATCGTATGCTAAAAAATCTCGTGAAGGGGGCCTTTCTCCGGGCGATTTACAGGGTGGTGGTTTCACCATCACAAATGGGGGAACTTACGGCTCACTGCTATCAACGCCAATTCTCAATCCTCCGCAATCAGCAATCCTCGGGATGCATAAAATTTCAAAACGCGCTGTCGTTGTTAACGACACCATCGTCATTCGTCAGATGATGTACCTTGCCCTAAGCTATGATCATCGCGTCGTCGATGGAAAAGAAGCGGTATCTTTTCTGGTGCATATAAAAAATACGCTAGAGGATCCTTCACGCCTGATTCTAGGACTCTAAACTATGAACAATCTAAATAAATTTGATTTTGATGTTTTAGTGATTGGCTCAGGCCCAGGTGGATATATAGCGGCATTGCAAGGGGCAAAAAATGGACTTAAAGTCGCGTGCGTAGAAAAAATGGATTCTTTAGGCGGCACATGCCTAAATGTTGGCTGTATTCCTTCTAAAGCGCTCCTCCATTCATCCGAAACATATTCGTCGATAAAGAAATCTAGTGCAGAAGAAGGTGTCAACGTCACCGGCCTTACCTTTGATTTATCAACGATGATGAAAAGAAAAAATGATATTGTCCTTACCCTCGTTAATGGTATTGCCTCGCATTTCAAAAAACTATCGGTAGAACGTTTAACGGGGAGCGCAGCGTTTCTTGATAAAAATACCGTTGATATCAGCGGGAAAAAGGTTACAGCTAAGAATTTCATCATTGCAACAGGCTCCGAACCTATGAGTTTGCCTTTTTTACCTTTCGATGAAAAACAAGTTGTTTCTTCAACCGGAGCCCTCAGCCTAACTTCTGTCCCTAAGCGATTAGTTGTCATTGGCGCGGGTGTTATCGGCGTTGAACTTGCCTCTGTCTATTCACGTCTTGGAAGTAAAGTGACTATTGTCGAAATGCTAGAATCCATTACCCCAACAATGGATGTAGCGGTAAGCAGACAATTACTGCAAACTTTAAAAAAACAAGAGATGGAATTCTTTCTCGGCGCCAAAGTCAAAGGTGCTGTCATCAATAAAAAAGGTGTGACCTTAGCCGTCGAACACGAAAGTAAAGATCTTTCATTCGATGCCGATGTCGTCCTGGTGGCTGTTGGACGTCGTCCGTATACAAAAGGACTCGGATTAGAATCCGCAGGAATAACTGTGACACCAAAAGGTTTTATTACTGTAGATAATAATTTTCGTACCGTTCATCCACATATTTATGCTATCGGAGATGTCATCGATGGCCCTATGCTCGCACATCGTGCGTCCCATGAAGGTGTCGCCGTAGCAGATTTGATCGCTGGAAAATCAGCATCCGTGAATTATACAAGTATCCCAAATGTCATTTACACACATCCCGAAGTTGCTTCTGTAGGTTTCACCGAAACAGAAGCACGAGCCGCCGGACTCAATATCTTCGTGGGTACAAGTTTCTTCCGTGCAAATGGCCGAGCAAGATGTATTGGTGATATTGAAGGATTCGTTAAAGTCATTGGCGAAAAACAGTCAGGGCGTCTCATCGGCATGCACATCATCGGACCGGAAGCCTCAGAGCTCATCACCGAGGGTATTGTTGCCCTAGACCTAAAAGCAAAAGTACACGATATTGCCCATGCCTGTCATGCGCACCCCACCCTTTCCGAAGCCGTCATGGAAGCCGCACAACAAGCTCTAGATTCAGGCATATAAGCAAAAGTCGCGAATAGCGACGGTAGTATACCGAACATAACTCAAAAATTGGTTGTTGACTGCGTCGGCTTTGCGTCAAAATTTTTGTCTTCACTCATGCCTTGCCAAAGGCAATGGTCACTCGCTCCAGACGAAAAATTTTGAGCAGCCTCCTTGTCAAAAAGCCAATTTTTGAATCACGTTCGGTATATATAGCCATGGGCGTACGCCCATGGAAAAATATAGATCAATAGAGCCGCGAATAGCGGCGACAGAGGCGTAGAAAATTTTTCGCCGCTATTCGCCGCTTGATAGTTTTTTTGATTTACCACGGGCTTACGCCCGTGGCTAGTGCGACCGTCGCTATTCGCGACTGTCGTGTAAGTCCTGGTAGTTTTTTCTATTAATAGCCGTGTGATGTACCGCAGCCACATGACGAGCGGACATTTGGATTACTAATCTTGAATCCGGATCCTTGTAGGCCATCGACGAAATCGATTTCTGATCCTAAAAGGCGAGGAACCATATTTGTATTGACGTGGATTTGAATCCCTACGCTTTCGAAAATGACATCATCAGCGAGAGCTTTTTCTGAGTAGTCAAGAGCATACTCAAAACCATTACATCCTGCCATTTTCTCTGCAAAACGTAAACCCCACCCCTGCTTTCCTTCCTCAGCAAGAATCTCTAGGTATTTTTTTGCAGCGCGAGGAGTGATTGTTATTGTAGAGGCATCAACCTCTTCTTCTAATAAGGCATTTAAACGATCGACGAGTCTATCGATGGCAGCATCGTCCATTCCATGACTCATCATGCCTGCTTCTAAAGTTTCCCATGTCGCAGCATGGCACCCAACGCAATGTAGACCTGCATTTGTGATTTCTTGAGATAGTTTTTGGGCTTTAAAGGGGAACATCGATAGAATATCTTCGATGGTCATCTGACGGTGAATTTTTCTATCAGTCTTTTTTTGTTCTTGTGTTGTCATGTGATAAATTCCTTATAGATTAAAATGAGATTTTTACTTTTCCGCATTTGATACGACATTGGCATGCAAGTCGTTCATCACATGTGCCTTCACCAAGAAAATCTTCTTCTTCTTGTGTGGGTTTAGAAAGGTTTTCTTTGCCTTCTTTTATTTCGATAACGCATGTTCCACAAACGCCTTCTGTACAAGCAAAAGGAACACCCGCCTCTTCACAAGCTTCCGCGATAGGGGAATCGTCAGGAAGATCAATTTCTTCATCATTATGTTCAAAAATAAGCTTCGCCATATTAAAACTCC
>Ga0206832_10171_pt1 | contig 16416 bp, 18 predicted proteins | sample Alteio_BWOrgCont_74_FD_152896 | JGI IMG/M metagenome (GOLD analysis project Ga0206832, IMG submission 152896) | Enriched cells from forest soil in Barre Woods Harvard Forest LTER site, Petersham, Massachusetts, United States -... | ecosystem: Environmental > Terrestrial > Soil > Temperate forest >... | reverse complement strand
TTCACCATGTCGCCATTTGCGTTCGCATATTGGGGGACCTGGGAACAAGAGCAGATGAACTTTGTGGCGACGGCCGCTTCGGCGACGTTGGTATTTTCCATCTTCAACCAATTCTCCGAGCTCGGGTTGGATTACGTGACAGTAGGGGTGGCCGCTCCGGTGTTGACAACGCCGACGGTGGCGTCGGTCAATCTGCCGATCGGCAATTTGGTGCAGCTGGCGCCTGGCGCGCCGATGGTAATTTCGGGTGCGAATCTGGGAACCGGGCCGAGCGATGTAGCCACCGTGAGCATCGACAAACAATCGGCGCCGGTGCTTAGCTTCCTGAACTCGAGCAGCCTGCTGGCTCAGGTTCCGGTGGGTTTGTCCCCGGGAGTGACCGCGCTCACTGTGACGCACGATGGGATCACTACGACGCCGATGAACGTCACGGTAGCGGAATACTCACCCGCCATATATTATCCGGGGACGTCGGCGTTTACAGATAGCGGGGGCAATCCGATTACGCTGTCGCATGAGGCACTTCCAGGGACATCGGTGAGCTTGTCGGCGATCGGCCTGGGTTCCACTAATCCGGCGATGGTGACGGGAGTGGCGGCCGCTACGGCTGCTCCCACTACGACGCCAGTGCAGGTGATGTTGGGGGATACGATGGTGATCCCGAGCTTTGCCGGTCTCGCGGTGGGATCGGTCACGGATTACCAGGTGACGTTCACAATTCCACCAAATACACCGCAGGGCGGGCAGCCGGTGACCATAACGGTGGGAGGCGTCACGAGCAACCGGGTAACGCTGCTGGTGGGCGCGGCCGTTCCGCAGATCAAATCGATTGTGAACGGGGCGAGCTTCAAATCCGGGACTGCGGCGGCGAATTCTTTCGTCAGCCTTTTCGGATCGGGCTTTGGAACCGAAGACACGAACGGTAACATTTTTCCGGCGACGATATTCGGTCCGGTTTCGGTGCTGGTGAATGGAACCACGGCGCCGTTGTATAGCGTGGAAGCGTCGACGGGTCAGATCAATATCGTGCTGCCGTCCGAGTTGACGGAGACCGGCACGGCGTTTGTGCAGGTGACCAATGCACAAGGAACCAGCCCATCGTATGAGTTGACGCTGGCACCGGATTCGGTGGGATTATTTCGGATTGCGGATCCATCGGATCCGAGCCGGCAGAATGGCGCGGTGGTGTTCGCGAATACGGCATGGAATGTCATGCCGTTATCGATGGCCAAGGCGCTGGGACTGCCAAGTTGCGCGAGCGTAACAACGGCTTCGGTGTGCGGGCAACCGGCTAAGGTGGGCGATCAGGTACAAATTTACCTGACGGGGCTGGGGAAGGCGACACCTGGCGGCAATCCGAGCGGTGCGGTGTTGCCTACGGGGTCACTTGCGCCGGCGAATGGCAGCATCCTTTATGAGACGTTGCAGCCGCCGGTGGTGACCATCGGCGGAATTCAGGCGCTGGTTAGTTTTTCGGGGATCGCGCCGGGGAGCGCGGGGCAAAATCAAATCAACGTAGCAATTCCGAGTGGGGTAGCGGCCGGGGACAGTGTTCCGTTGACGGTGACCATGCCGGATGGGAGTTTTGATATGGTGACCATCGCGGTGCAGGGTTAGGGCGATCGGAAAGAGCGGGTCCTGGGGGACCCGCGCGGACCGGGGGGTCCGCCCCACACGTCGTCGCAAACTGCAAAGAAACTGATGGATAGTAAGTACAAGCAAAGAAACTGATGGTTAGCAGTACAGGTTATTGCAGGGCTTTTTCGATGGCTGCTACCACTTCGGGTGAGTCGGGCGTGACTTTAGGCTCGAAGCGGGCGATTATCGTGCCGTCGCGGCCGATCAGGAACTTGGTGAAGTTCCATTTGATGTCGCCGCCTTTTTGCTCCGTGAGGAACTGATAGAGCGGGGCTTTATCATCGCCCTTCACCGAGATTTTTGAATACATCGGGAAAGTTACGTTGTACTTGCGCGAGCAAAAGGTTTTGATCTCTTCGTTAGTGCCGGGCTCCTGAGCCATGAAATTGTTGGCTGGAAAACCCATCACCACCAGGCCCTGATCCTTATACTTTTCATAGACCGCCTCGAGAGCCGTGTACTGTGGCGTGAAGCCGCATTTGCTGGCCACGTTCACGAGCAGCAGTACTTTGCCTTTGTAGGCGGCCAGGGGCGCGGGTGGGCCGTCGATGGAATTGAGAGTGAAATCGTAGACACTGGATGCCGCCGCAAGGCACATGCAGAAGAGTAAACCGGCAACGAGATAACGCATGAATTGATCCTCCCTGAGGTCCGGGCAAGTTAGATGAAACGCTTGATCCGGCTAAGCATCATTCTACCAAAGGCCTGAAGATGAGTTTAAACAAATACCGAAGCAAGCGCGATTTCAAAGTAACGGAAGAGCCGGTGGGTTCCGAGAAACGGAACGGCTCATCCAAAGAGTTGCTATACGTCATCCAGAAGCACCAGGCGTCGCAGCTGCATTACGATTTCCGGTTAGAATGGCGCGGCGTACTGCTCTCATGGGCGGTTCCGAAAGGCCCGTCGCTGGATCCTTCGGTGAAGCGGCTGGCGGCGCGGGTGGAGGATCATCCGGTGGAGTATGGCGGATTCGAAGGCACAATTCCGGAGGGCGAATACGGAGGCGGCACGGTGATGCTGTGGGATCGCGGGACGTGGACGCCCGAAGTTCCCGACGTGGACGCGGCCTTGAGCAAGGGTGAATTGAAGTTCACGCTGAACGGCAAGAAGCTGAAAGGGTCGTGGGTGCTGGTGCGCACCAAGGGCTACGGCGGATCGAAGAAGGAGAGCTGGCTGCTGATCAAGCATCGGGACCGGTATGCGTCCACGGAAGATGTGCTGGAGAAGAAGCCGAAGTCGGTGCTTTCGAATCGGCTGCTGGACGAGATCAGCCAATGATCGATCGGATTCCTTTTCGCGTGAAGCCCATGCTGGCCACGCTAGTGAAAGATGCCTTCGATAAACCGGGCTGGGTGTACGAAGAAAAGTACGACGGATACCGGATACTGGCGTACAAAGAGGGCGGGAGCGTGAAGCTGTTTTCGCGCAACGGGCATGATCGGACCGGGACATTCTCCGGTGTGGCGAGCGCGGTGGCGAAACTGCCCGGGCGCACGCTGCTGCTGGACGGCGAAGTTGTGGCGTTCGATTCCAAGTGGGTCTCGCGCTTTCAGCTTCTGCAGAATTCGGGCGCCGAGGCATCTTACGGAGTGTTCGATTGTCTTTATAAGGACGGCCGCGATTTGCGACGCGAGCCGTTGAGCGTCCGGCGTGAGGTGTTGGAAGGGTTTTTGGGAAGAAGCTCAGGAACGCGCGACCGGGTTTTCATTTCTGTTCTGTTGGCGAGCAACGGCCTGAAGGCGTTCGATGTTGCCAAGAAGAAGGGCTACGAAGGGTTGGTGGCGAAAGACACGTCCGCGGCTTATGTGGAGGGGCGTTCCAACAAGTGGCTGAAGGTGAAAGTCCATAAGGAGGACGAATTCGTGATTGTGGGCTATACCAAGCCCGCGGGGGCGCGCAAACATTTCGGGGCCTTGCTGTTGGGAGCGCACGATCATGGAAAATTACGATATGTCGGCAAGGTAGGGACGGGATTCGACCAGGAACGGCTGGCGCATCTTTATAAGATGTTTCAGCCTCTGGTACGGGTGAAACCGGCCGTGGTTGATCCGCCGAGGGAAAAGGACGTGACCCACCTAGCGCCGCGGCTGGTGGCGCAGATCGCGTATGAGGAATTGACGGCCGATCAGAAACTTCGCCAGCCGGTGTTTCTCGGTTTGCGAGACGACAAGCGCTCCGCAGACGTCACGCTGCCGGAGGCGAAATGAATATCGAGAAACTGCTCTCGCATCCCGATAAAGTGTTTTGGCCGGAGGAGGGCTATACCAAGCTCGACTTGGCGCGGTTTTATGAAGCCGTGTTTCCAAGAATGAAGCCGTATATCGCGGATCGGATGCTGTCGCTGGAGCGCTGTCCGGATGGAATGAGCGGGGAGTGCTTCTATCAGAAACAAGCTCCGAAGGGGCTGCCGGAGGGCACGCCGACCAAGCTGATCAAGCATGAGAAGAAGAGTGTCAACTATGTGGTAGGAGGTTCGGTTGAGACGCAAGTCGCGCTGGTGAACCTGGGTTGCATTCCGGTGCATGTGTGGGGGAGCAGGGAAAAGAATCCGCATCAGCCCGATTGGATGGTGTTCGATCTGGATCCGGGAACCGGTGGGTTCGCCGATGCTGCGAAGGCGGGCCTGCTGGTGAAGCGCTCGCTGGACGAGTTGAAGCTGGCTAGTTTTCCCAAGACTTCGGGCAGCCGAGGGATGCACATTTTCGTGCCGCTTCGGGTGGATCCGGATTTCGATGAGGTGCGTGCTTTTGCGAGCGGGCTGTGCGAACGGTTGGCGGGGGAGCATCGCGACACGCTGACGGTGGAGCAGCGGATTGAGGCGCGGAAGAATCGCGTGTATCTGGATTCTTTTCGGAATGGTTTTGGAGCCACGGTGGTGGCGCCGTATTCGGTGCGGCGGCGCGAGAAGGCGCCTTTTTCGATGCCGCTCGCGTGGGAGGAAGTGAAGGCGGGGTTGGATCCTGGCAAGTTTAATTTGGGGAACTTCAAGAAGAGGTTGGCGGGTGGGGATCCTTGGGAGGGATTTTTTGAGAGTCGGCAGGGGTTGAAGAAGGTGGGATGAAAAAAAAGTCCCCTTGCTTTACGCGCGGGGCTACTGTGTCAGACAAAACGTTCGCCAAACGCTTGAGCATGAAGCCCCGCGCGTCAGCAAGGGGACTGGTTAAGTGACTACGCGCTTGTAGAAGGTGCGAGTGCCTAGGATTATTGTGCCTAGGACGCTGGCGCCTAGCGCGAGAAGCACCCATTGGATTCCTAGCGTAGGGAAGGCTTGGCCGTGGACGGGTGGGACCATGGAATACCGCAGACCTTCCGAGGCATAGGTCAGGGGATTGAACAGCGTCAGGATCTGAAACCAGCGGATGCTGCCGAGGGCGCCCCAGGGATAGTAAGTGCAACCGGTGAAGAGCAGGGGGGTGAAAATTAGCGTGAACATCAGGCTGATCTGCTCGGGTTTGACGATGGTGCCCATGACCAGACCGATGCCGGCGGCGGCGCACGCGGTGAGAATCAGCATGCCGCAGAGCAGCGGAATGCGGTCCGAACGAACGGCGTAATTGCTGCCGAGAATCCAGACAGCGAGCGGAAAGATTACGGCGCCGGCGATGACGCCCCGAACTGTCGCGAACATAACTTTTTCTAAAACCACCAGCCAGACTGGGAGCGGGGCCAGCAGACGGTCGTCAATCTCGCGGGCGAATCCGAGATCGAGGACCAGCGGCAATGTTACGCCTTGTATGGCGGCTAGGAGTGTGGTGAGCGCCACGATTCCTGGAAGCATCAATGCGACGAAGTTTCCAGCGGCCAGGCCGATGTTCGGCAGCACTTTGCCGAAGATGAACAGGAAGAACAACGGCTGCATGAGTGCCTGCAAAAGGAAGACGATGAATTCGCGGCCGGTGACCACCATGTCGCGCTCGAGAATCGCTAGCAGCGCGCTTAGAGCGAGCGAAAATTTGGAGCGGGACCGCATTAGCGCAAGTGTCTCCCGGTGAGATAGATGAAAACTTCTTCGAGCGTGGCTTGCTTGAGATGCAGATCGCGGACTTCTGCGCAGGCAGCGAGCACGGCCTGCGCGGCTGAGCCAACCAGTGAGCTGGCGGATTCGGCGTAAAGTCTATATGTAACCACGCCGAGTTCCTCTTCAGGCGCGGCCGCGGCTGGAGCGAATTTGGCCCAAGGGCCAGCGGGTGGTCCGGCGGGCTTTGCGCTTGGCGCGTTTTTCTCAACTTGTTCTACTTTGCTGACGCCGGGGAGGGTTTGAAGGGAGTTGCGCAGACGCTCTTCGGCCGCAGAGTCGCCGGAATCAGGAAGTTTTACCCGGATCTCGAGAGCGTTGCCTCCGGGGATCATTTTCTTCAGCTCGGTGGGGGTGTCGTTCACCAGAATCTTGCCTTGATCCATGATGGCGACGCGCTCGCACAGGCGATCGGCTTCGTCCATGTCGTGGGTGGTGAGCAGGATGGTGAGTCCCTGCTGGTTCAAGGCGCGGATGCGATCCCACAGGAACAGGCGGGACTGCGGATCCAGATTATTGGTGGGCTCATCGAGGAACAGAACGCTGGGCGAGTGCATGAGGGCACGGGCGATCATGAGGCGCTGGGCCATGCCTCCGGAGAATCGATTTACTTTGTCGTTCTTGCGTTCGCCGAGGCCGAGCTCTTCGAGAAGCTGGTCGGCTTTTGTTTCGCGCTCTTTGCGGCTCACGCTGTGATAGGCGGCGTGGAAGGTGAGAATTTCGCGAACCTTGAGGCTGCGATCCAGATTGCTCATCTGCGGGACCACGGCGATGTGTTGTTTGATGCCGATGGGATCGGTGGCGACGTTCAAACCCATGATGGCGGCTGATCCCGATGTGGGGATGACGGAGGTGATGAGGACGCCGATGCAGGTGGTTTTGCCGGCGCCGTTGGGTCCCAGGAGTCCGAAAATTTCGCCGCGGCGGACTTCGAATGTGACGCCATCCACGGCATTGGTTTTGGATTTTTGGTAGCGCTTGACTAGGTCGCGTACTTCGATTGCAGGCTGAGATTGGAGGGGGGCGGGCACAATATGTAATTTTTTATGGTGCCATAGGGGGGCGGGTGCGTGCTACTCTTCGGGCAGTGGGACGCAGACGCTACGCTCTGCCGGCGTGGTAGCGCTTCCTGGCGGTCGCGGCTCGGTTACGGGCGTCGTGGGCCGGAAGATGCGCTATGCCGGCGTGGTTGCGCGGTTACGGGTGTCGTCTGGACCACTAGAAAGAGGAAAAAATGAAAGGTATCAGTGCGCTACTGGCATGCTCGGCGTTTGCGGCTGTTCTTACGGCCCAGCAGATCACGCCACCCAAGACGAATCTCAAAATTGGCGACGAGGCTCCCGATTTCGCGCTTCCCGACGCGGAGACAAATAAGGATGTGAAGCTTTCCGATTTTCGCGGTAAGAAGGTTGTGGTGCTGGCCTTCTTTCCCGCCGCGTTCACAGGTGGTTGAACGAAGGAAATAACCGCGTACCAGTCTGGTATCGCAAAATTCAACGATATGGACGTACAGATATTGGCAGTTAGTACTGACTTCGGGCCGACTCTAGCGCACTGGAAGAAGGAGCTGAATCTCAGCTATCCATTGCTAAGCGATCACATGCGGAAGGTGTCCGAGCTATATGGCGTGTTGATCAAGGAAATGGGTATTGCCAATCGAGTGACGTTTATCGTGGACACGGATGGAAAGATTGTGGATATTCAGGAAGGGAAAGCGGCGCTGGATCCGACGGGGGCGGAGACGGCGTGTGGGCGGATAAAGCATAAGTAGCCGGCCAAGAAAGCACCGACTCCCTTACGGGTCGCGGTTCGGTAACAAGCGGAACGCGGTGCGTCGGCAAGCGAAACGCGGGCTGCGGGCCGGGCATCATATGGGTATGAGGGTGGTTGCGGTGTTGTGTTTGGCATCCGCGATGTGCTTTGCGGGGAGCTGGTCCGGGTTATTGGTGGATTCCAAGTGTTACGCGACCGAAGAGCGCAATGTGGGGCCGACCGACACCGACACTGCCGTCGATCGAGATAAGGGATGGGAGATCCGCTTTTGCTCCCCGCGCGTAAAAACGAAGATCTTTGCGTTGGTACGGCAGGGTGACGCGGCGAGCTTCAAATTGGATTCCGAGGGAAATGCTCAGGCCGCCGAGCTGGTGCGGAATACCGGGAAGAAGCGGTATTTTGCCGTAAACGTAACCGGTGAGATCAGCGGAGACACGATCAAAGTGGATTCGGTTTCGCTGCGGCGGCGTTAACGCGACGTTATTTAGGTTTCCAGCGGACTATTGGCTTTCTCGCTGCGGTTACTTCATCCACGCGGCTGGTGCGGGTGTGGTGGGGGGCTTTCAGGACCAGCTCGGGATTGGTGTCGATTTCGGAGGCGATGGAGATCATCGCGTCCACGAATAGATCCAGCTCGGCTTTGCTTTCGGTCTCGGTGGGTTCAATCATCATGGCGCCGTGCACGATCAGCGGGAAGCTGACGGTATAGGGATGGAAGCCGTAATCGATGAGGCGCTTGGCGATGTCGCCGGTGTGGACTCCGCGCTTGGTCTGACGCTCATCGCTGAAGACGCATTCGTGCATGGTGGGTGCTTTGTGCGGCAGGTCGTAATAAGGCTCAATCAGTGCGCGGATATAGTTGGCGTTAAGCACTGCATCTAGAGTTGCGTTGCGCAGGCCGTCGCCGCCGTGGGCCATGATGTAGGCAAGGGCCCGGACGTGCATGCCGATGTTGCCGTAGAAGGCGCGAACGCGGCCGACGGATTGAGGACGATCGTAATTCCAGGTCCAGCGATCGCCTACGCGTTCCAGGCGCGGTTTGGGCAGAAACGGAATCAGGTGTTTCTTCACGGCCACGGGTCCCGAACCGGGGCCGCCTCCCCCATGCGGGGTTGAAAATGTCTTATGTAAATTGAGGTGCATCACGTCGATGCCGAAGTCGCCGGGGCGTGCGACGCCTACCAGCGCGTTCATGTTGGCGCCGTCCATGTAGACTAGCGCGCCTTTGGAGTGCAGAATTTCAGCGATACGCGTGATGTTCTCTTCGAAGACGCCTAGCGTGTTCGGATTGGTGATCATCAGCGCGGCAACATCTTGATCTACGGCGCGGGCCAACGATTCCACATCCACCATGCCGCGCTCGTTGGACTTGATATTTTCCACTTTGTATCCGGCCATGGTGGCGGTGGCGGGATTGGTGCCGTGCGCGGAATCCGGGATCAGAAGTTTCTTGCGTGGATTGCCCTGCGACTGGAGCAGCGCGCGGATGAGTAGGATGCCGGTGAATTCGCCGTGGGCGCCGGCGGCCGGCTGCAGCGTGACTGCATCCATGCCGGTGATCTCCGCGAGAATCTTTTCTAGAGTTCCCATCACTTCGAGAATGCCCTGGGAGAGCGATTCCGGCTGGTAAGGATGCGCCCAGGCCAGGCCTTCGATGCGCGCCACTTGCTCATTCACGCGCGGATTGTATTTCATGGTGCAGGAGCCCAGCGGATACAGGCCCAGATCGATGGCGTAGTTGTGCGTGGAGAGACGCGTGAAGTGACGGATTGCTTCAACCTCGCTCACTTCGGGAAAGCCTTCGATTTCAGAGCGGGTGTTGGCAGCGCCAAGCACGGCCGCAGCGTCGACGGGTGGGACATCCAAGGGCGGGAGTTGATAACCGCGCTTGCCGGGTGAGCTGTTTTCAAACAGCAGCGGCTCATTCTGGTTGATGTGCTGGCGGACTTTCTTGATCATTTCGCGAACACCTCCGCGGCCGCATCCATGGATTCGCGGCGGGACATTTCGGTGGCGCACAGCAACATAGTGTTGCTATCCAGTTCCGGATAGTAGCGTTGCAGCGGAAGGCCGCCGATTATTTTCTTGTCGAGCAGCGACGCATTGATTTGATCCGGCGTGCGGCCGTTGGTGGAGACCACGAATTCATTGAAGAACGGTCCGGAGAATCGCAGCGAAAGTTTCGAGGCCAGGTAGTGGGCTTTGGCCAGGTTCTGCTCGGCAAGCTCGCGCAAGCCTTCCTTGCCGTAGACGGTCATAAAAACAGTGGCCATCAACGCGATCAGTGCTTGATTGGTGCAGATGTTGGAGGTAGCCTTTTCGCGGCGGATGTGCTGTTCGCGGGTAGCCAGTGTCAGGCAGAAGGCGCGATTGCCGCGCGTGTCCTTAGTCTCGCCGACAAGGCGGCCGGGGATCTGGCGCATGAACTTTTCCTTGGTGGCGATGATACCGGCGAACGGTCCGCCATAGACTGGCGAAATGGCGAAAGACTGCAACTCGCCGGCGACGATGTCGGCATCGTGCGGAGGTTCCAGCAGTCCGAGCGAAACGGCTTCGGCGAAAACGAAGATCAACAGCGCGCCGTGTTTATGCGCGATTTCGGCAGCGCGTTTCACATCTTCGATGATTCCGAAGAAATTTGGCGATTGGATAATCACGGCCGCGGTTTGGCCGTCAATCTTGCTTTCGAGATTGACGGTGTCGAGCGTTCCGGTGTCTTTCTGATAGCCGAACTCGGCAACGGGCATGCCCTGGTGCTGGGCGTAGGTGAGCAGGACTTCGCGGTATTCGGGATGAACGGTGCGCGAGACCAGAATACGGTCGCGCCCGGTGAGCCGCATGGCCATCATGGCGGCTTCGGGCACCGCGGTTGAGCCGTCGTACATGGAAGCGTTGGCCACTTCCATGCCGGTCAACTGGCAGATCATGGTCTGGAATTCGAAGATGGTGGTGAGGGTGCCTTGCGAGATTTCGGCCTGATAGGGGGTATAAGAGGTCAGGAACTCGCCACGGGAGACCACCGTATCTACCAGGACCGGACGGTAATGATGGTAAACGCCGGCGCCCAGGAAAGAGGCGAATCCATTGGCGTTTTCGTCACCGCGCGCGCGGAAGTAATCGACGATTTCGTATTCCGATTTTCCTCGGTCGATGGCCAGCGGCCGATTTAGACGCACCTCGGGCGGCAGGTGGGAAAACAGATCCTCAAGAGATTTGGCGCCGATGGCGGACAGCATCTCGCGGCGTTCGAGATCTGACTTCGGTAGATAGCGCAATGGTGGTTAGTCGAGTGGAAAATCCCGGCTTAATGGCCGGTTTCCTCTGCTCCTACGTATTTCTGATAATCTTCGGCGGAGAGAAGACGCTTAATTTCGTCAGGGGCCGACAGTTTTATTTTAACAAGCCAGGCGTCACCGTGCGGGTCTTCGTTCAACTTTTCTGGAGCGGTGGAGAGCAGGGGGTTTATCTCAACTACTTCACCGGAGACGGGCGCGTAGATATCGGAAACGGCTTTTACGGATTCGACAGATCCCAGGGTCTTGCCTTGATCCAGGTGCGTACCTGGCTTCGGAAGATCGACGTAAACGATGTCGCCGAGCTCCTGCTGCGCGTGATCGGTGATGCCGACCACTCCGATGTCGCCTTCGACGCGGACCCACTCATGTTCTTTGGTGTAGTGAAAGTTTGCTGGATACATTGATTATTTGGCTCGTTTGTAAAATGGCGTTGGAACGGTGACAGCGTCCACCGGCTGATTGCGAATCATGATTTGAATTGATTGGCCGGGCTGAGCGCGATGCACGGGAAGATAGCACAGTCCGATGTTTTTCCCGAGCGTGGGAGACGGGCCGCCGCTAGTGACCCAGCCGGCTGGAGCACCGTCCAGATAAACTTCGTAGCCGTCGCGGCCGATTCCGCGGCCGGTCATTTCGAAACCCACCAGCTTGCGGGTGACGCCTTGCTGTTTCTGTTTGGCGAGCGCCGAATGCCCAATGAAATCGCCCTTGTCGAGTTTGACGATCCAGGCCAGATCCGCTTCATAGGGAGTTATGGACGCATGGATCTCGTGGCCGTAAAGCGCCATCTTGGATTCGAGGCGCAGGGTATTGCGCGCGCCCAGTCCACAGGGTTTGATGCCGAATTCGGCGCCGGCATCCAGAATCTCAAACCAGATTCGTTCAGCTTGATTTGGCGCGATGTAGATCTCGAATCCGTCCTCGCCGGTGTAGCCGGTGCGGGCGATGCGAGCGGGAGTGCCGGAGACGGCGCCGTCGGTGAAGTGATAGTACTGGATGGGCGCGAGATCCGTGGTGGTCAATTTTTGCAAGGTAGCCAGCGCTTTGGGGCCCTGGATGGCCAGCTGGGCGTAACGATCGCTGGCGAAATCCACCGTGGCGTCCAGCTTATTGGATTTGGCGATGTGCTCGAAATCCTTTTCCTGATTGGAAGCGTTGACGCAGATGAAGTAATGATGGTCCGATACTTTGTGCACCAGGATGTCGTCGACGAAACCGCCGTGTTCGTAGAGGAGGCCGGAGTATTGCGCCTGGCCGATTTTCAGTTTCGCGACGGCGTTGGTGGAGACCTGGTCGGTGAGAGCGAAGGCCTCCGGGCCGTGGATTTCGATTTCGCCCATGTGGCTGACGTCGAACAGCCCCACGTTCTTGCGGACGGCGTGATGTTCTTCCAGAATGCTGGAATACTGGACGGGCATATCCCAGCCGCCGAAATCGACCATTCTGGCGCCCATTTTGCGGTGCGCGGCGTTGAGCGGAGTGGCCTTGAGGCCAGCGGCGGGTTGCGTCATGGATGCCTTAGGGGCGGACTCTCAATTTTACAGCAGGTGTCAAGTTGGAGCTTCAGGCCCCCGCCGGTGTCGGCCCAGGTTCAGATTCGGGGCCAGGAATTACTTCAAAGCTGCGGACGGCGGTGGTTTCGTCGTCAAAGACCTCGAATATTCGATAGACCTTGGTGAGTTGCACGACATCTTGAACCCGCTGCGTAAGCTTCATGAGCTTGAGTTTTCCGCCGCGACGGGTGGCTGCGGTGTAGGCGGCAACGAGTTCACCCAGACCGCTGGAATCGATGTAGTAGACTTCGGCCATATTCAAAAGGATGTTTTTCCGGCCGCTCTCGAGCGTATCGGTGATCAATTGCCGAAACTCGCGGGTGCCAGGTCCAAGTGTAATGGGGCCGGTGAGATTCACGACCAGGACGTCCCCTATTTCCCAGTCAAAATGTTCGAGGGCCATGGAGCGACGGTAGCGCCAAGGGGCGGTGCATGTCAACAACCCAAATCAGTTGCCTTACTTTGCGTGGGGAACAGCCACGGTGGCGGCTCACGGTGGGAGGATCTGATGGGAGAAGAACACGCGTAATGAGCTGCTGGTGAGCCGCCAGAGTCGACCAGGAAGAAGGAGGGCGCATCCCGCCGAGCTGCTAAGCAGGAAAACCGCTAGCCAAAAGAATCTCCGGGCGCCAGGAACAACATTCAGTTCAATATGGGGCATACCGCAAGTCCAGAATAGGGCGGATGTGAACGCTAGGCATGGGGATTGTGACACTTTCGGAAGTGTCCTAGAGACTAATCGCGGAATAGGGAGGGAAAGTTTCGAGAATAATTAGCTGGCTTATTAGTTATCGCCACGATGGTTTGAGCTTCTGACCTTTATATAGTGTGGTGTGCGTATCGAGGTTGGATGCATCGCGTTCTGTGAGTGTGTCCCGGGCGACTGGGAAGTTGGCGCACTTCGCCTGACATTAAGGGCTGGTGAATTGCGATTGTTTCACCGCACTTTTTCGATTTGCACTTGACGTACGAACCGAGACGTACCGATCAGGAGCATAGGGCGTCTCGCGGTTGCGGGCCGCGGCGGGTCTGTGTGGAGAAGAAGTGGAGAAGACAGAAGGCGCAATGCCGCAGTCCTGTTATGATGATGGTTACGCGCCACCGGGCGGTTAGCTCAGCTGGTTAGAGCGCCTGCCTTACAAGCAGGAGGTCCGCGGTTCGAGCCCGCGACCGCCCACCACAACTCTCGCTGATTCCAAAAGAGTTGGTCAGTGTTGCCCGATCGTCTTCGTATCCCATTTAACTCAACTGTGTCCTAAACTGTGCCAAAACCTTGCTCAGTTTGGTTGCGCTGTGCCAAAACTCAATCCGCCTTCATTTGCCTGACGATTCAATTTGGTCAACGCCTCTCGTTTCATTTGTAGCTTCATCTGCGAGTACTTCTTGAATACCTTCGCATCGCCCTGTCGGAGCAATTGCGTGACCCACTCGTCCGCAACGCCGCCGGCACTGAGCCGTGTGGCGTACGTCGAGCGAAGGTCGTAAATGCGAAAGTAGCGAATACCTGCCCTCCGCAACGCGAGACGCCAGACTGTCTTGAACGATTTCTGGTGGACATCTGGATTCTTGTCGCTCGGGAACAGGTAATGGCCTGGCCCTGAGATCGCGAGCTGTCGCCGAAAAGCATCGGCCGCGATTTCCGTCAGTGGTACCTCGGCGACCCCATTTGGAGTTTTCGAGTCCGGAATCCATACTGTCCGGTTATCCAGATCAAGCTGATCCTTCTTCATAGGCGTCAGCTCTTTGTAGATCCGAAGTCCAGTTTCAGTGATGATCCGGATGACATTGCGCAGATATTCCGGCGCGCTGAACTCGATCGTGTTCTGTTCTGACCAAGTTACGTAGTGCGGCCGGAAGAGTCCATCCACCCTTGCTGGAAACTCGACACCTGCGCATGGATTCGCAAACACGAACTTCTTGCGCACGCCCACGTTCAACATGCGACGTAGCACTCGCAGTTCCTGATGCACCGTTGTTGCCTTCAGTATGCCTTTCTGAACGAATCCATTCTTTGTCTTCACCGTCACGCGTTGCTTCAGCCGCTGGCGAAGGTACATCTCGATATCGTCCGCGGTGAGCTTTGCGAGCTTGGTGTTCTCGAACATGGTTCTCAGGTGCTTCAGCGCGCGCTGATTGACCCCATGGGTTTTCAGCGCGCGGAACGGGGGCTTGGAGAAGTTCTCCAGATAAAAATCCGCCCATTCCCCAAAAGTAAGATCCTGCCCACGACGTAGCGCGGACAGCGTATTGTTGTCTCGGGCCTGCAAACGCTCTCTGAGGCATTTCTGCGCTTCGCCCCAGTCTTCGGTGCTAGTCGATTCCCGGCGCCGAATACCGTCTTTATCGCGGTACCGCATCCACCAGACCTTCGACCCCTCGCGTTTATACAAGCCACCATCATGTTTTACCGGTCTTGCCAATTCTCCACCTCCTGTTTGAACTGAGCGCGGAAAGGCTGCAAATCCGATTTCAAGAATCGAATGTTGCGGCCCATCACGCGGAAGTGGGGAATCTGCTTTCGCTCAACCCAAAGATACACTGTTTGTGGGCTGACCCCCAAGTACACGGCAGCGTCACGGACCCTGAGTGGAAGTTCTTCCCGCGCAAACGACGCATTGACGAGGGGAGGTGTTCGGGAGTTTGGCATTGCAACCTCAAGCGAAAGGCGTTTGCGCCAACTGTTCGGACAGTTCACGGCGGACCCGATTGAGCCGATATTTTTCCACGATGTTGAAGTCGGGGTCTACCGTGATCGCTTCGTCGAAGGTCAGCTTCCGCTCCCGCATGTGCCGAATGTCGGAACCGTACAAGTCCGGTGACCTCTGAGGAATGCCGATCGATGTGAGAACTTTCTCGCGGTTGTCCAAGAAGACCTGCATTTGCTCGAACGTTTTTCCGTCTCGCTCGATTTCCCCGAAGTATTCGTTAATCCAGACCACGAGACTCTTCTCAGTGGCCGTTTCCGCTAATGTTTTGAATCCCAGAAGCGTGTCGTTCAACATGTCCCCACCGCTGATGGGAATGTGAATGTAGACACTCCGCCCCGCTGCCCGCAAGGACGAGATCACGTCCGATTCCACAATGAAAGTCCAGAAGGGTAGGAACGCGGTTGCGCCGTTGTCGACCAGGAACACTGCGTCCTCGGTCAGGAATCGGTTGATCAGTGCGTCGTAGCGAGAGCGCATGACGACGCCTTCGTCGTTCAGCAGATTCAGCTTCTCGACATTGAGGGCCTTGATCTGGGCCATCGATCGATTAACCGGATCGCCATCGAAGCACCGTACCGGCTGGCCTCGTCCGATGAGAAACTCGGCTAGCCAACTGGCAACGATGCTCTTACCGACGCCGCCTTTGCCTTGCAGCACCAGATGGATGGTTGGTGTAAACGCCGGAGCCGCTATTGCAGCTCCAGCTTCATTTCCGTTTGTGTTGTTCTTTGCCATGATGTTTTCCTCTCTTCAAATCAGATTTCTGCCTGTTGGATCACCGTCGTTATGAAGCTTGCGGATGTCGAGCTTCGGTTGCGACAGAACGCGTTTGGCTTGAGCGAGCGGATCGTGTTCGGGGCTCGCTGCTGCCCGAGTCGCAACGGACGAACTAAGTCCGGGTGCGGTTTGAGGTTGTACAATCTGGCCAGTCGAAGGTTCTGCGCCTCGCTTTGCTGCCAAACGGCGTCGGATGCGGCTGATGTACGAAGTGAGGCTGGTAAGGCCGAGAGTGATCCCGGCGTCTTCTTCCAGCCATTTGCGAATGCTTTTCATGCTTTGTCCTCCTTCCAGTGCTGCTTCAATGTCGGGCCAAAGTGCCCGGATCTGACCGGCTTTGGTCGCCGGCTTTTCGGTGCGGCGGCGAGCGAACCGAGCGCGAGCTTGAGAAACCCAGTCAAGCAACGTCTCCGAGTCACGTGAGCCCCGCACAATAGCTCTCCTCCTTCCTTACGGCAATGGCTTAGGCTTTTCGGGACAAAGAATCATTGCCCGGACCAGGATTTGGACCAACGCTTCCCGAGGCTCGAGTCGCGAATAGCCCCCCACACTTTGTAAGGGAATGGCGAAGCACATTCGGGACAAGATCTTTCAGTCGCCCTGCCACTCGGCTCGCGCTACTCTCTAATCCGCGCAGAGACCCTCTACTTATTAAG
>Ga0206832_10170_pt1 | contig 16537 bp, 20 predicted proteins | sample Alteio_BWOrgCont_74_FD_152896 | JGI IMG/M metagenome (GOLD analysis project Ga0206832, IMG submission 152896) | Enriched cells from forest soil in Barre Woods Harvard Forest LTER site, Petersham, Massachusetts, United States -... | ecosystem: Environmental > Terrestrial > Soil > Temperate forest >... | reverse complement strand
TGGACGAAAAGCGTTGGTAGCGTGGCTGCATTCCAAAAAGTACTTTGAATCCTCTTTGCAGGCCTTAGGAAAGCATTACAATCCAAAAAATCCAGAAAAATTTGTTGATCAGCTCACAGCCATAGCTAAGCTTCCCTCAAATTGCAAAGTTGGATCGCTGAACAAAGAAGAATTCGATCGTTTAATTTTAGGAATTGAAAAGCTTTGTGGGTACTCATCTAGGGGTGATGAAACAATTCGTTTGCTTCCCAAAATCATTGCAAAAATTGAAAATGGCAATGACAGAGAAGACTCTTATTTAATCGGTGATAACGCTGTTTTATCAAAAGACAATGCTATCCAGTGGGTTTTTACGCATCGTTTAGATGCCGTTGTTATTCATGGCCAGAATGATGAAATTCACTTGCGTTCAAGACCACATTACAGTTTTCGTAGGATTCGATTTCATGCTAAACAACCACTGGATACTCCAGAACTTCCAGAAATTAACACCTTGGTTAGAGTTGCCGGGGAGAGACGACCCGGTCAAGTCATTTGGGGATTTATAAATGGTATCGATAATACAGAGGCATATGCTCGAAAGTTAGCGACTTTAATTTCAGACGCCGCCGATGGGGAGCAAGTACTTTCAATGCCAAATGATACGATTTGCAAGGCTGTGGATCTAGCGGTATGCGGTACGTTAAAGGCAGGTATAGATACTCCTCTAGTAAAATGGACCGTTAAATTTTTAAGATATCTTTTAGATCAAGCAGAGAAGAGTAAAAAATTTGTAGTTGTGTTTGCTCATAGTCAAGGAGCCATTTATTTTGAAAATGCTCTCGAATTGATGAATCCACAAGAAAGAAAATTGCTTCGTATCTTTACATTTGGTGGGGGTTCATATATTGAACCTGTGAAATGTCATCCAGACTCACATAATTATGCCAGTGCCGCTGATTTTGTCTGTCGTTTTGCCTCACCACACTATCATTGGTTAGCGCTTCAACGCTATTACGGACACAAAGATGGTCTAAATGATGCACAAGTCATCTATAAGCTCGCTTTTGAAGATGCCACGCTTCATTTAGATACGACCGATGTTAAAGTTTGGGAGATCTTCATAAAAAAGCGCGAAAAGTATTATGAGCAGGAATTTTCAAAAATCAATCACATCACAATCCTAGATCCGGATCCTGATAGCAATAATTGGAAGCATGAATTTATTAGCGATTGCTATCAAACCAAGATTAAAGAGCGTATAAATACATATAAAGGTATGTGATGACAACGAAAGCCCAAATAGAAAATGTTCAGGATTTGCAAAGGAAAGTAAAAAAGGGATCTATTTTCTTCACTGCTCTATATAGCATTTTATTTATTCCTTTTATTGGATATGCCTTTCTTTCTCCATTTGTGTTTCATAGCCCAAGAACTACTGTAGTTAGAGATTTTGTATTTGTTTTTTTAGCGTGGCTGCTTCCTTTGAGCATACCTTTTAGCATTTTCCGAATGTGGTCTAATTACAATCAAGGGAGATATCATCATATTCGTGTTTTTTGGGCTTTGCCGATTCTTGTTGTTGCTGGTTTTGTTCTTATAGATATACTGCTCGACTTCTTTGCTTCTTATCTTGAGGCAATGTTTTAACGGTGCAATGACGGTGCAACGAAAAAACATTTTGCCAGCAAAATCCGGTAAGATCCAATAGCCTTTTATGCCTTTTTAGGCTATTATCACAGGTAAAGCGGCTGGTTCTTACCGGATTGTCTAAATAGTTCCCGCATTCGTAATGCGAAGGTCGTCGGTTCGACTCCGGCTTTAGGCAATTAAGGGGGCACCTGCCCCCTTAATAATCCCCCGCCAAAGGGATGAATCCCTCTGGACTCCCGCTACGTAAGCTCCGCCCTGATGAAAATGAGTTTAGCTTTAACATTTTTAATTTTCGCGAAGCGTTTGGAGTGCAAGTCTTCTTTCGCTTTGGTAGCGTCACACAAAAGAGGCGAAAGAGGGCTTTTGCACTCCAAGTCGTAGAATGATTATATCGAGAATCGCAGATCGCAGACCCGGTCCTAATCACGGCCCTAATCATTGAACCTTAAGGTTCCTAGGACGTATTGAACCTCATTTACTGTTACCAATAGATTTAATATCTTTCTCTGCCTGATTGATATACATTGTCTAACCATTTTTATATTCCCCTATAAGTAATACATGCTCGATGGGAATTACAGAATAATGATTGGTGCCAGGCATTGCACATATGAGGTATGTAAATGTATAGACAATCAAGATTATACATCAAATTGTTTAAGCATTTTAATATGTGGAATCCCATCCTCATCATATGATTCACCTATTGTTTGAAATCCAAAGTCTTGATAGAAATGCTGTAAATATGTTTGTGCTGAGATAATGATTGGGAATTTATTTTGATGTTTCTTTAAATAGATCATAGTCTGATTCATAGCTTCTTTTGCAAACCCTTTGCTTCGATTTGATTTCGGAATTAAGAATCACCCAAAACAAACTGCATCTGGATAAAACGTTCCTTGTGGAAATAATCGCAAATAAGCAATCAATTTATTATTTACCAATCCCAGCAAATGTACCGCTTGCTGATCATGATAATCAATGTCTTGATAGAGACACTTTTGCTCAAGGACAAATATCTCTTGTCTTAGAGCCAGAATAGAGTAAAGTTCTTGTGTAGTTAATTCTTGAAATGAACGCCATTGCCAAGTTGTCATGAAGTGGGCCTCGCTTTGAGAAAATAATACTAAATTATCCTACTACTTTCAATATATTGTTTCAGAAATTACGCCATTTTTCAGTTTTCAACGAATAATCATAAGGTTAAAAACTTCTAGAAATTCTTATTTATACCAATTTATACTCGATTTCAGGTATAAATGGGTATAAACGTGTATAAATAGGTATAAATATATGGATGAAATCCAAAATCCTTTTTCTCCTGGCGCCGGTGCCCCACCCCCTGAATTAGTTGGACGGGATCCTATTCTCGAAGAAGCTCGAATTTTGCTAGGCAGAGTAAAACGAAAACGTCCAGAAAAGAGTATGTTACTTACGGGTCTTCGCGGTGTGGGCAAAACAGTTTTGCTTAATGAAATAGAACGTATGGCTGCGAAAGAAGAATATAGAACCATTTCCATCGAAGCCCATGAAAACAAGGCCTTAGGTCCCTTGATAGCACCCCACCTTTGGAAGCTTCTTTTTGAGCTGAATCGTATTGCAGGACTGGGTAATAGAGTAAAACGTGGTTTATCAGTTCTGAGAAGTTTTATTGGGGCACTCAAGGTGACGGTCAATGATGTCACGATTGGATTAGATATTGATCCTGAAAGAGGTTCTGCCGATAGTGGTGATTTGGAAATTGATTTACCTAATCTCTTTGTAGCGATCGCTGAAGCTGCTGAAGAGCGCGGAAGTGCTATAGCCATTCTAATTGATGAAATTCAATATTTTAATCAAAAGGAACTAGGGGCTTTAATTATGGCTATGCATAAAATTCAACAACGTCAGCTCCCTCTAGTTCTCATAGGAGCTGGTTTACCAATTCTTCCTGGTTTGGCAGGAGAATCAAAATCATATGCTGAGAGGCTTTTCAACTTCCCAAATATTGGAGCTTTATCAGAAACGGATGCGAGTTTCGCTCTGCAAGAACCTGCCCAAGCTCAGGGTGTTACTTTTGAACAGTCTGCTTTAGATGAAATTTTTCGTTTAACAAAGGGTTATCCTTATTTTCTTCAAGAATGGGGTTATCAAACTTGGAATTACGCAAAGGGAACTCCAATTACACTGAATATGGTTCGAATTGCAACAAATAGGGTTATCGAACGACTTGATAAAAACTTTTTTAGGGTTCGTTTTGATCGTCTTATACCTAGTGAAAAAGCTTTTTTACGAGCAATGGCCAAATTAGGTAATGGGTCTTATCTAATGGGTGATGTTGCTAATATTTTGAATGTCAAAATTACTAGCCTCGGACCATTAAGAGCTAAATTAATTAAGAAAGGAATGATCTACAGCCCTGCGCATGGAGAAATTGCATTTACTGTTCCTCTTTTTGATGAATTCATGATTCGGGCTATTCCAAATTTAAAATCATAGTCTATTGTAAAGTTTGAAAATTTTTCACAATTTTTTCACAGCAATCCCCATAAACAGTCAGTAATAGACAGTAATATACAACGATGCTAGGATACCAACTCGCAAAGGACAAGACTGTTAAGTACTGTTCATTGCTGTCAGTATAGAGAGAAATGGCATTCGTAATGCGAAGGTCGTCGGTTCGACTCCGGCTTTGGGCACATCCCCGGAGACATTTTCAGAAATGATAATGTTTCCGGTTTTTTCATTTTGTAACCATTTGGATTTCTGTAAGATAATTGCTAACGCTGGATTCAAACCATCGGTTCGATATTTTCCATCTTGATATGTCAATTTTGCCAGGAAGATCGAACCAAGCAATTTTCGCTTTGCCTCCAACCCTGCCTCTTGAAAGTACCAGGTCAAATCTTTCAAAAGCCCTCTTAAAGGTAGTTCATCTCGAAGCTTTTCCTTGGAACAAAGATGAGAGTGTGTTTCCATTCTTTTATTTAAAAGCTTTTGCACTTTCCAAAATAGATCCGAAGGTACAATGGCTTGATGGACTCCATCCACTAAGTGAGCCTCTTCATTCTCTGTTTCAGGAACATAAATCTTTCCCATGTAAACAGGTTTCTTAGCATCTGCCCAAATTGGCTACGCTGCAATTTCAACCCATTTTTCCACGAGGCCTTTCTAACATCTTCAATAGGAAATGCACCTGTTGCAAACACTTCAAATGCTTCTTTCACGAAAGGTGCTTGTTCATTCGGAATGAGCAAAGGAGTTTTCTGACCACCTCGATCCTTAGCATAACCTTTAGGTGATCCACCGTACGGATAAAATCCTTCCTTTAGTGCTCGGAAGATTCCAGCTTTAGTGTTTCTCGAACGGATACGGTTATCAATTTCGGGAAGCGTCATGTTTCCCGCGTCATGTTTAACATGGTAAGCAAGAAATTGGCTGGATTATCCGATTCCTCAGCATCGTCTAAGGTAACGACACGTGTTCCATGAGCTTGTAGTTCGCGATTCATCAAAATCGTATTGGCAACGTCTCTGGAAAAACGACACCATTTTGTCACTAGTAAATATTGAACCTGCTTCTTATGCCGCTTTAGATAAGCAATGAGTTCCTGAAATGCTGGCCGTTTATAGTCTTTTGCTCTGTTTTATCAGGCATTTGCTTCACCAATTTTCCTAATGTTGTGTAGACGATTGAACAAGTGATGCTCTCCAGCGAAGCAATGGTAAATTCTCAATTTTGCTTTGCATGAGAGGCTCGCTTGTTAATAGAGAGGCTCGGATTTCTCCCTTTTCGCTAAGATTTTTTAGAAATTCTTCTTCATGGTCAGCAAAGGGAAGTAATTCTTCTAGGGATTGTTTGCATTCCTGTAGTTTGGCTACTTTCCAAGAATGATGATCCGTTTGCTTTTTTGCATTTCGTAGAACAGGCAAGAGCTGCTGCCGAAAATCACTTTCATCAAACAAAAGGAATTCCGGTGAGATTTTTTGGAAATCTTTAATTGAGCTCATGCCAAGATAGAGAATAAAGGCCAACCGCAACTGTTCAGAGTTAAATTGTGTCTTGGTTAATAAATGATGGGCATCAAAAAGATCGCGCGATGCATTGCGAGCGAACAAAGCTGTCAGTTTTCCTGCAGCAAGCTCATGGAAATCAAGAATCCGAATTTCATTGATTTGATGATGTCCAGCAAATTTAGATGTGCATTTTTGAATGTCCCATAGTGGGATTCTGAACATGAAATTTAGATCCACTTCCAGATTGCCTTGAGTACCAAGAACACTTTGATACTTAAGTTGCCATTTCCCTCCAGCATGTTTATCAGGAATACGGCGTATCATAAGATTTTCCCTTTGAAAAACAGCTTCTAGGGCTTTTTCAACTAGAGGGCGCTCACTGATCATTCCTTCACGACTTTGCATTCCCACATAGTTTAGATCAATGTCAACTGATAGACGAGGAAGATCAAAGACAAAAAGATTCAGGGCTGTACCACCTTTTAAAACAAGTCGTTCTTGCAAATATGGATGCGCATTGATCCCCTCAAGAACGTTCATTAAATGCCAAACCTTTTCCAATATTTCAGGGCGAAAACCCGTTTGGTTGGATTCTCTGATAAGCAAATCTTTAAAAATTTTCATGTGGTTCTTCCCAAGTTTTCTGAAGGAGTGATTTTGGAACAATGAGGTTCCATCTGGCAATAAGCTGATTCGGTTCTTTATTATGACGATCTAAGTAATGAGGACTTTTTGGCTTAAACGCATCAAAGGGTAAAAGATTTTCTTCTGTGAGACCAAGCATTTCACGATGTTGATCAAGAAAGAAAGCTATTCGCGCATATGTGGTCACATTATTGAGAATTTGCGCATAAGCTAATACCTGCTGCATATTGAGGTATTCAATGGATTCCAAGGATCGCCAAATTTCTTCCCAGTTGTTGATCAGAGTGGGTCTATCAAGCACATCAACAAAAGTACGTTCTAAAGTTGTGACTCGGATCTTACACCCTTGATAATCGACGATTTCAACACCAAAATCTGGATTAGCTAAGGTTTTTTTAGGAACAGCAATTCCTTTGAAAGTGGTGTCACGAAAGATAAAAGGAGGCTTTACTTTCCTTTGAGTAATATAGATAAAATCGGTTCGCAGAGAGTGCAGCTTTCCATGAAAGCTTAAAGATGTATGGTATGCCAAAATCGAATCAGGAGCCATTTTACCAGCAATCAGATAAGGATCGACAGGATGTGTTTGTCCATTAGCACCTCTTGGGATCGTATAATAAAGGCCTTTACGAATCCGAATGATATGCCCTTTTCGAAGATGATAGGCTAAAAGGTTATCGAGAGTGCTGCTATTTTTTTCGATGTCAAGAGCATTTCTTGCTTCTTCTATCGTAAATGCCTGATTTTGAGTTAGAAATGTTTGTGTGTCCATATACTTGCAGATACTCCCCGTAACTACTAATAACATTAGTGGTTACGGGGATTTTTTTCCATTAAAACTTTCATTTAATTTTGACCCATGATATAACTCTTCTTAAGCTTTTAAGTTTAATTTTAAGGATTACCAAACAATGTCTACAATAAATAAAATTCTCGTAATAGGAGCCGGCATTGCTGGACCCGCGGTTTGTTATTGGTTAAAAAGGTTTGGCTTTTCTCCCATTTTGATTGAAAGATCCACCACAATACGAAAAGGAGGGCATGGACTGGATGTTCGAGGTGTTGCAATCGACATCGTCAAAAGAATGGGTATTTATGAGAAAATATGCAATATGCGTACCCAGGTGGAATTAGGACAGTATATTGACGCCGAAGGTAATATCCTACATGAAGAAAAAGGCGAAAGATTTTGCTATAGAGAGGGTGAAGACGTTGAAATTATCCGCGGAGATTTGGTCGAGATACTGATAGATGCTATTGAAGGTGTTCCCTGCCATTTCAATCAATTGGTTGATAGCATTAAACAGAGGGATGGTGATGTAGAAGTTCAATTTAAAGATGGCAGAATTGAACATTACGATTTGGCTATTGGCGCTGATGGCTTGCATTCAACAACGAGACGCATGGTTTTTGATAAAGATGAATATAAATTAACTAACTTTGGTGCGTACTTTAGCGTTTTTAGTATTCCAAATTATCTCAATTTGAATCACACGGAAGTTCAGTGCGAGGCCAATCAAAAACTGATATCTGTTACTAGCGATGAGAACCCCAAGATAGCTACAGCAATATTCTCGTTCCGTGCGCAGAATGTCTTGAATAATATTCGCGATGAAAACGAGCAAAAGCGATTCCTACGCGACACTTTTCAAAATTTTGGCTGGGAAACGTCAAAAATACTTGAACTGATGTCAAGTAGTGATGATTTTTATTTTGATTCAGCCACACAGGTGAAAATGAAATCATGGACTAAGGGGCGAGTTGCTTTATTGGGCGATGCAGGTTACAGCGCATCCCCAATATCTGGTCAGGGTAATAATCTGGCACTAGTTGGTGCTTATGTTTTTGCAGGAGAACTAAAACAGGCAGGCGGCGACTATAATCGAGCATTTAACCGTTATAATGAATTATTACATCCATTCGTTGAAGCCAATCAAAAATTGGGAGTCCTGGTTAACGAAACGTTTCTGGTTCGCGATGAAGTCTCTCAGGAGATTGCAGAAGAAAGATCAAATAAGATTATGCAATGGGTAAAAATTGCAGCGAATATGATCACGTTGCCGGATTATGAATGAGAGGGTTTTTCACTTTATTTTGAGAAAGAAGAAAAAAAAGTTGAGTGGCAGTAAGGTAAACAGTATGCAGTTAAATTCAGCTTTTATTTCCAATATTCGGGATATTTATGGAGAAAAAGGCAATTCATGGATACATGACTTACCCTCCCAATTGAAGTTGCTTTCAACAAAGTGGAATATAGATTTTCTCGAGGTAATGCCTAATCTTTCTTATAATTTTGTTGGTTTGACTAAAAACAAATCGACAGATGAATTGGCGATCATAAAGATAGCGCCGGTAAACAATAACATTTCCATTGAAGCTAAATGGCTTCAATGTTTTACAAAAGGCGTGCCAAAGGTCTATTGGTATGATGAAGAGCAAAATGCACTCTTAATGGAGCGTCTTATGCCTGGAAATTCTCTTAAGGCTCTTGTTAGATCATGCAACGATGATCTACCAACGAGAATTATTTGCCAGACAATTCGAGACTTACAAACACATCAGCAGAAGCAAGTTAAACTTCCACATTTATACGAACTTGTGAAAACTCTATCTTTGTTAAAAGGCCATTTGGATAGTAAAATCTTGTCGAAAGCTGAATCGTGGTTTCGCGACTTGACCAATGATTTTGCAAGCATCTCTACACAAATACTTTATAAAAAAATATGACCATGTCACTGAAAGAGGTCCTGCTAGCATTAACTTGTCGAAATCACTAAATCAAATGATGATGGGGGACGTACATGCGTAAAATAATATTCCTCGGCTTCATTCCATATTTTGTGCCACTCTAAGTCATCGTGCCCTTCACGTTCATTATGCCTTGCATAACGTATTCTAGTCGGGGTATCCATCAGAATTGTCAAATGAATAATATCAGCAAGTTGAGGGTTTGAAGAATAAGCTCCCTCAAGAAGAATAACTGGAGCAGGTTGACGTGTCACCATATAGTCAGCAAGTCCAACACCAGTCGCAAAATTGAAAGGATGCCAGCTTGCTGTGCGACCGGCTAATAGTGGCTCTAAAGCCTCTAAACGAGCTCTTTTCCAATCAATACAATGAGTAGCCTTCTCTACTGAACTCATTTGACTCCAATCGATGTTGATTTGATAAAAATCATCTCCCTGAACAATAACCGCAGGGACTTCTGCAGCAACAAGCAAGGCGAGAGTGGATTTACCCGCGCTAGTACCCCCATCAATAGCTACTAGAAAAGGCATCTTCCTAAGCTTGACTCTTTTTTGGATTTCTAATGCCGCTTCTTTGACAGCGGCAGACATCTTAGATTTAAGTTCTGTTGAAATATCTTTTGCTGTTCTTTCACGATCTGCACGTTCATCCATGACAAATTTTCCCCTCTTTCTCATATTAAATAATATCAAAGCTTGGTGTGTTATTACCAACAAAATATCTCTTCAATAGGGTATGATGCAACTTGATATTCTTGGGGTTAAAAATGAAATTTACATGTGAGCAGATTGAAGAGTTTCTTTGTCAACACTTACAAAGCAAGATAAACGATGTCTCAATGCTTTCCGGAGGCGAGTGGTCACATCCGCAAATTTTTTCCAGCCCCTTGGTTAAATTCTTTAGCCAGACAGACCGGCTTAGTTCAACGATCCTCTTCAAAAATTGATGGTGCAGATATGTGCCAACTTCTGATACAAGCCGTAAACGCGCCTGTAGAACTATCCCTTGGAGGGTTCTGCAAAATGCTTTATCAAATCAATCGAAATGCAAAACTCAAAGCACAATCGCTCTGGGAACGAATTGTTAACCCTGCTGCCGTTACATTCGCAGAAAAAGTGTATGCAAAAACATGGTCGCTTTATGCTGAGAAAATCAAGAAAGAATGTTCAAAATACTCTTGCCATTTCTTTGAACAATTTTCTCAAATGTGGAAGATTACTCAAACTTTGAGCTCTAAGAGGAGAAATATAAGGGTTTTTCCTATCTTGATCTTTCACATATACCGAACGTGATTCAAAAATTGGCTTTTTGACAAGGAGGCTGCTCAAAATTTTTCGTCTGGAGCGAGTGACCATTGCCTTTGGCAAGGCACGAGTGAAGACAAAAATTTGACGCAAAGCCGACGCAGTCAACAACCAATTTTTGAGTTATGTTCGGTATAATATTCCCAAAAGCATTTCATATCTTCTCGTGTCAAAAAGTAATCTTCTTTAAAAAATTCATATGATAAGGTGTCAAATTGATAGGATAAAGCAGGATAGATAAGTACTTGATACATAAGTTTCACTTCGTTTAGATCTCTAGCCATCAATGTGACAGCCACCGCTAAATTTCCTCCTGCACTATCGCCACCAACAGCAAGTCTGCTAGGGTCACCTTTATACTTTTCTATATTGTTTGAAGCCCATTTAACTCCTTCATAGCAATCCTGTAAAGGAGCGGGAAATGGATATTCAGGAGCTAAATGGTAATCGATGGAGACAACAAGACATTGTGCTTTGCTTTCCAACAATTGACATATAGTGTCATACGCATCCAAACTTCCTAAAGCCCATCCACCACCATGAAAGTACAGAAGGACAGGTAAAGAAAAGGTGTCTGTTTTTGGTGTATATAAACGTATCGGAATGGAGCCATGAGGACCTTCGATAGAGATCATTTGAATCGTGTCTATTTCCTGTCTCTTGCATTGACTATAGGGTTGTTGTTCTCTTAACAATGCTAAAGGGATATCTTTAATCAAACTAGAATCATCATGTTCTTTTTGATCGGCCAACCATGTTTTTGTCTGGCCATCCAATGGCAGAAAAGTAAAAAAGTCAGTAAGACTGTATGTGCCCTCTAAGGTAAGACATTTTGTAGATTTCATTCTCACAAAGCTTGGTTCTAATGTGATCTAGAGAATTTAGAGCTTCAATTTCTAAAAACTTGACAAACCCCAAGTAGTTGTGACAAAAATCGTGGGCAGCAAGTGATGACATTAGATATTCTTACCATACAACATAATCTTTCTAATAGAGAGAAAGAGGCTATTGAAAAGGCGTTAGATCAAAATGGTTTGTCTATTAAAGAATTTCAGCTCCTTTTTCCTGAGACAAGCAAAAGAACTCTCCAGAGAGAATTAAAACATTTGCTTGAGTTAGGGCTTTTAAAAGTAGAAGGCGCCACAAATGATCGTCGTTATTTGGGTAACTTGTGACAAATTCATGTCGCAACTTATGACAAACTTATGACATAGCTTGTGACAAATCGTATAAAATAGCCAAAATACAATTGTAGTAAGGAGACAATAAATATGGTTTTTGTCAGTGCAAAAGAAGGACCACCCCAATTGCTTGTCACTTTAAAAGGCGCTTTGCAGCTCAAGCTCTACCCTGGACCTCCTAATTATGAATCTATTGAAAATGGAGACTATCCTGAATGTTGTTGGATGCTTCAAATGGACTCAAAATCATTCGATATAGCCTCAAAAACTCCCGTTTTAGAGCCTGCTCTATCAATGACTGACATCATGAGTGTCTCAAATTGGACTGAAGTTCAATTGGGATTAGATACCGATATGAGAAAATTCTGTGAAAGTCACATTAACCAGAAAGTTACTCTTCAAGGGTATCTTTCTCATGCAATTCTAGCACATCATCATGCTCCTTTTCTCATGTCTGTTCAATCAGTATACGGAACTGAAGAACCATCAACAGAAAAAAATTGGGAAAAAAAATGAAAGTCAAGAGTGATAAAAATGGCAAAGTGTAAAATCAGTAAAACTCAGCTACTGTTTAAATCACGTTTTGAAAGCTCTTCAAGTGTTCTTTTTAAATTTTTTGCAACGATTGCGTATTTTCTTTGAACTCAAGTGTTTTTCCCTCGTTCTTTGACAAAAGCTCTTCAAGCATAGCACACTCTTTTTTTGGATGATTAACATGGAAATTAACTTAGAAATACATGGAAGTCAAGCTTTTCCATGTTACATGATTTGCATGTGATAATCATTTGATATTGACAAATATTCTAGATTAGAATATAATTACAGATTAATAAGAGAGGTTTTGTGGACATTGACCATAACATACAGCTGGCGCATCACTTGGTGGATTTATTTTATCCTCTAGTTGAGTTGACTCTATTCGATGAAGAAGGCTTGGTAAAAGAAATCTTCAATGCATTTTCCAATCTTAAGGAAGACCAAATATGTGATGTGAAAAACTTTGAACCCAATAGGACATTCTCTGAATTCTTGGCAGTAGGACGGAATGTTCGATGTTTGATTTATCCACTCTGTAAAGGCAAAGAGATCGTGGGTTATCTAAGATTGCGCTACGACCTAACACACTTCAAGAATCTTCAAGAGCAGCTTAGTATCCTTGTTCGGACAGAGGCCGTACCTTCAAATCAAGGAACCACAGATCTTTGGAAAGAATCAATTGATCAGATCATCGCTCACTACCACACTGAGAACAAAATCAATATTCAAGCTACAACTGCAAAGCAGAAAAGAGAACTCATCTCAAGACTGCAAAACAAAGGATTATTTGATTTTAAGGAGTCATCTGCCTATGTTGCCTCTAAACTCCAGATTTCACGCGCAACCGTTTACAACTATTTAAAGACTGCAGCCAACTTTAGAAAAGTTCACGTTCACCAAGTTGATGCTTTTACAAACGAAAAATTTGGAGGAAACCCTGCGGGTGTTGTTTTGGATGCAGAAGAGCTAGAAGAGTCGACTATGCGTAAAATTGCCAGAGAATTGAATTTATCTGAAACAGCCTTTGTTTTGTCTAGCGATAAGGGTAATTTTCAGATGCGTTATTTTACTCCAACAGGACACGAGATCGCATTTTGTGGACATTCTACTGTGGGGGCTCTTTACATGATTGCCAAAGAACGGCGGTTTGGGATTAAAAAGATCGGTGATTATGAATTTGATGTAAAAACGCTTTGTGGACTTCTCAAAATGGAAGTGGGGATTGATGATCGTGAAGAAATTCATGTTGCTTATGAGACACCCACAATCAAATTAAAAAAAGTCAAAATTACCCATGAAGAGGTTGCGAAAGCTGCGGGCTTTGAATTGCACTTAGTTGATCAATCAATTCCAGTGATGTACGAGGAGACCAATAAAGACCTATTTATCGTCATTCGTTCGTTAGAAGATTTAAAGAAGATCGAATGTGATCCAAAGTCCTTTGCTCAATTCTCTAAGCAGCACGATCTCGTCGCTTTGTGTGCCTTATCTCCAGAGGCTTTTGATCAAAAAAATCAATTTCACATGCGTTGTTTTGCTCCTCTAGTAGGAATCCCTGAAGATCCCTTTACAGGATCGGTATTAGGAGGGCTGAGTGCCTATGTCGATACATTTGGTCTTTTACCAAAAGATTCACATAGTTTTCGGGTAGAGCAAGGTCATTTCATTGAACGGCCGGGGGTTGTTAAGGTGGAATTTTCAAAAAAACGGGGAAGGTATGATGCTAAGGTTTTTGCGCAGGCTGTACATTGTTTCTCGACAGAAATTAATCTATAAAAAGAGGGAGGATTAGATGTTTCAATACAAACTAGTAGCGGTTATAAATAAAAAGATTGAGACAGGCGTTCTCATGAATGCTCTTGCACATATGTGTCTAGGCTTTGGTGCTCATACTGGCCCTACTGAATTGCACCTCATGGACTATAAGAATTCTGAAGGATTTGTCTATCCTAATATTTCAAAAATGCCTTTTATCATTTTGAAAGAGGATAATTCGAATAAGATTGCGAAGCTTCTTATGGAAGCCAAGGAAGCAAATATTCAATACTCGGTTTTTACAAACACGATGACTGAGGGAACATGGGAGGATCAAGAAGCAAGAACTCTCAACACTAAGCCTGAAGAGATCGTCTATTACGGAATCGTGTTATTCGGTCCAAAAGAAATCGTTACCAATTTGACTAAAAAACTTTCCTTGTTCAGGTAATTATCATGAGTAAACAACTAACAGGCAGTGCAAAAAAAGTGCAAGATTTTCTGATGAATAATGGATTTTCTTGCACGGTGAAGGAGCTTTCCGATTCAACGCGAACCGCAGAAGAAGCGGCTAAAGCTATTGGATGCGAAGTTGCGCAAATTGCGAAATCGTTGATTTTCATTGATAAGATATCGGGAAATCCAATTCTCGTTATAGCATCGGGAGTGAATCAGGTCGATATTAAGAAGATTGAAAATTCTACAGGACTCCACCTTATCAAAGCAGATGGTAAATTTGTAAAAGAGAGAGTTGGTTTTGCCATTGGTGGAGTTCCTCCTGTCGGCCACAATGAAAAAATAGTGACTTATTTGGACCCGTCTCTGATGGATTATGAATGGATATGGGCCGCAGCCGGTACGCCATTTGCAGTATTTCGACTTAGTTCAAATGAAATACAAAAAATGACTGATGGAAAATTCATCGATTTAAAGGTAGATAATGGCAAAAATTAATCTCATCCAAGCAAAAGATAACAGTTTTTATTGCGATAGCATTTTTTCAATAGGTGTTTACATCAAAGATAAAATGGCCGTGTTAATCGATAGCGGAATCAGCAAAGATGTTGCTAAGGATATTGATAAATCATTGATGCAAGCTAATGTAAAAGTGGTAGCGATCATTAATACTCATTGTCATGGCGATCATTGTGGAGGGAATGCCTTTTTTCAGCAGAAATATCCACAGATAAGGATTTTTAGCACAGAAACAGAAAGACCATTTATTGAAGATCAAAAGATCGTCATATGGGGAGAAATATTCGAAATCATCACGTTGCCGGGTCACACTCGTGGGATGATTGCAGTCAAAACACCCGATAATGTTCTTTATTGCGGTGATGCTATTTTTGGAGAAGATACTTTTAGAAAATATCCTATTTTGTACTATACCTTTATTGACGACACACTGAATTCATTTAAAAAACTTAGATCGCTAATTCGTTCAGTCGCTGTTTCTATCATTTATCACGGAGGAATGATAACGGACTTGGCTTTATTAATAGATGATCACGAAAGGCGCATTCTTGAAACAAAAAATATGATTTTTTCAATGTTGAGTGAATGCTCTCTTTCATTGGAAGAGATAACTGCTAGAATCATGCAAACATATAAGATCCCGGACGATCTTATTTCATACGCGCTTACAAGAGTGCCTATGCAAGCCTATGTTGCGGAATTGGAACGGGAAAATCTCGTTGAGGTACGTGTAACATCTGGTATCACTCGTGTTCATGTGATTGATAAGAGCCCTACCCATCTAAGCCATCACAATTCGGCTGTTATTATGTAGCTAATCAGCAAATAAAATGCGAAGTTATGAACAATTTTCCGCATTCCCCCCTTAGAAACCCCCTTGTTGTTTGTTCTATTTCTGTAGAGGAGGTAGAAAAGAAGACAAAAATAGCCATTTGCATGGGCTAGGAAGCACTTTTGATCTTACTATTGTTTTTTTCACATTGATTTGTGAGATAAGGTTTTACCTTTATAAAAGGTTCTAGTCAATCGAAATGCAAAACTCAAAGCACAATCGCTCTGGGAACGAATTGTTAACCCTGCTGCCGTTACATTCGCAGAAAAAGTGTATGCAAAAACATGGTCGATTTATGCTGAGAAAATCAAGAAAGAATGTTCAAAATACTCTTGCCATTTCTTTGAACAATTTCCTCAAATTTTGATTGAAGATTCCACCGTTTCTGCTGTTATTTTTCGCTCAAAAATCGGGTAAAAAATAAATGAGGATGGTCCTTTTCTACCAATTGTAGACAAAAGAATGATAGGATCTCGTTCTTTAGGATCGATTCCCATTGCTGAACAATATTCAGGATAGGCTGGATTTTGAAGTGAAGGAATGCGATCTTCAAGTGACGGAAAAAGTTTTTCTGACGTGAATTCTCTTTGAGTTAAAGGAAATTCAGGGCCAAGCGGGATAACATTTTTAGATTTAAAGTAGTGTTCGTCATATGCAAAAACAAGTTTAGCATTTACTCTCTTCAATATCCCCACATGTAACCTAGTCTTGCGTTTTTCTAAAAATATATCCACAGCAATGATTTTTAAATTTCGCATAATTACTCACTTCGTTTGACAATGAGTCGCAAAAGAGCCTTTTGCCTTTTTTCTGATATATAACTGTTTTCTACCAAACTCTGAAGTTTTTCTTGGTGAATCCAGCTTCGTTCTTAAAGTTCAACAAAAGGAATGCAACTAGCTCCGTTTATGATAACCCCTCAGCATTAGCGTT
>Ga0206832_10168_pt1 | contig 16666 bp, 16 predicted proteins | sample Alteio_BWOrgCont_74_FD_152896 | JGI IMG/M metagenome (GOLD analysis project Ga0206832, IMG submission 152896) | Enriched cells from forest soil in Barre Woods Harvard Forest LTER site, Petersham, Massachusetts, United States -... | ecosystem: Environmental > Terrestrial > Soil > Temperate forest >... | reverse complement strand
GGCGGAGATAACCGGCCAACCATGCAAAACTGGCTGCTTGCGGAAACCCCTGATCTGGCGCGGGGTTCAGAGGTGTTTTATTATTCTTCAGCTGGGTTTCTTACCGTTTGGCAAGGTCAGCCCAGCCGCAATAACGGACTCATCAGTAGCGGCGGCAGACTGGAACTCATTTGGACAGAGCATCGGGCCTCCAGGAGCCGCGCTAAGCGCAAAAGCCACCCCTGTAGCGGAGATCGCAACTCGAGTAACCGAGAGCTTTGGAAGGACCAATGGTTATCTCAGCCAACCTAGGGCAACATCGACTGCGACGAGCGCAATATTTTACACACCACTAGAACGGGAAGCGATTGGCCGCTTATGGCGACGATGCGCTCAGTGACGACCCTTACTACCAATACGATGCTGTTCCCGGGAACATCGATCAGTTGCGCATCTTCAGACAGCGCGTTAACCGGCTCTGGCGGAACGTTCTGGTTCGTCGCAGCCAACGCGCAAAGAAGAAGTGTGAGTCACTTACCCCGGTCTTCAACAGGTGGATACCCATACCCCGAATCCTGCATCCTTACCCTCACGCTCGATTCCACGCCACTCATCCTTCATAAGAGCCGTATGCGTAGACGCGCATGTAACGGATCCGTCCGGGGGCGCTCAGCGATGAGCGTCCCTACCGGGACCATTGAGGAAGCGAAACGAATCCATTGGCCGCAAATGCTTGCAAGATCAGTTGCGGGGCTGGATTTGAACCAACGCAGGATTGGTAATTTGCGGTGACTCCAAGTTTGTTGTTATGTGATTTTGGAGCCTGATGTGCCGCCTACTTTGAAACTGGAGGATAATGGTTGACCGTGACTGCATGGGAGGGATTTTGTCGGATACACCCTCGACTCACATTTCGACAAGCCTTTCGCCGGGCTTAGATTCTACCCCGCTCAAGGAGAACGAGATGGATCACAGCGCCGAAAAACCAGTTTCTCCAACGACTGAGCGGCTTCAGATAGAGCTTCGCCGGCTCGAATGGGCAAATAAACTTAACGAGGACACGTTGGCAGCGATTACGAATGCGGCTGACTGGGTCTCGTTTCAAGCGGAAGAAGTGGTCATTGAGGTCGAATCAGAGGTTGCCCACGTGTATTTCCTCATCACGGGCCGGATGCAGGCAACGCTCTACGATTCGCTGGGCAAGGAGATACAGCAAGATACTTTTGCTCGAGGGGCTGTGATCGGGCTATTTTCCCTCGGTTTATCGGATCGCTCTTACTTGCAAGTCCAGGCTACTGAACCTTCGACAGCAGTCCGACTGACACTATCGAACCTGCTTCAGTTGACAGCGAAGCATTCAGACTTTCAACTCGCTATGTTTCGCTTGTCAGCGAATGTATTCAAACGATACGTGATGGCCAATCGTTCGCTTCCGAAGCCATCCGTCGTGGGTGTAGTGCATCACACTGGGGCGAGCCGTCCACTCGTTGGTCGATTGGCACATCGACTCCGAGAGTTGGGTGAGACTCCATGTATTCTCGGTGACGACGAGCAATGGAACCCCGATGAAGACATTCCCTTTAGGTTGCTTGTGGGAGATGTCGAGGAGCGACAAGACCTTATTAGCGAATGGGCCTTACACAGGCGACTTCTGTTTGATATTCGTGCGGATCATTCAGAAGAGGTAATGAAGCGTTTTATGAGTTACGTCGACATAGTACTTTGGTGTGTTCAGCCGCAGGATGCGCCTGCAGCGGTACTTCTGCTCGACTCACTGGTAAAGAGTGTACCCGGATGGCGGGACAAGATCAGGATTGTGTGGCTACTCGACAACAACATTCCAATCGCTCCCTATGTACCGGAGCTGTATGAACTCGCCAAACGAGACTTTAAGCTTTCAATGGAGGCTCCTGGAGCACATCAGGGAAGTTTGCTTCAGCACGGATTTGAACGCATCATTCATCATTTGCGAGGTGTTCAGATTGGTTTGGCCCTGGGAGGCGGTGCCGCGCGCGGCATGGCTCATCTTGGTGTGCTCAAAGCACTTGAACAGCATGGCATCTATGTCGACATGTTGGCGGGTACGAGCGCTGGGGCGATGACCGGCTCCCTCTACGCGGCTGGCTTAGATCCCGAGTATGCTACTCAGGCCTTCAAGGCCGAATTACAGCCACCCTGGATATTTCGACAGCTGCCCGGTGGCGGCTACTGGTATCTGCTCTTCAAGTACAGAAGAAATAAGTTTGAATCCATGCTGCGGAAATACATAGGCAGAGCCAGGATGGAACAATTGCAGCTTCCGGTGTTTACGGTTGCCGTCGATCTCTTCGAAGGAGAACCCGTCGTGAGCGAGGTTGGCGATGCGACGATGAGTATCCTGGAAAGCATCAATCTTCCTCCCCTTTCGCTCCCTATCTTTCAATCAAACCGAGCACTAGTGGACGGCGGATTGCTCAACAACATCCCTGCCAACGTGCTTGTTGCGAAGGGATGCAACTTTGTTATCGCATCGAGCGTGACGGCAAAGCTGGAAAAAGACTTCCTGGGAATGCGCTCCAATGGGAATTCGCGCAACAACCATTTCTTCTCGACAATTCAGGTGATCATGCGACAGAACATGATTCAACACTTCAAGATGACCTCCCTTGGGGTGCAGCCGGCAGACTTTGTGGTCGCTCCTGACGTGACCTGCTTTGATATATCGGAATTCACTCGGGCTGATGAGATGGCAGTTATCGGGGAAAGAACAACCAATGAAAACATTGCAAAGCTGCGCAAGATGCTCAGCAAGCTTGATTCCCAGCTCTTCGCGAGTTCATGAATGTGACCCATATCAACACCCGCTGCGCAAAGCGATCCGTACGCGGGGGATTGCCTCTCTTAACAGAATTTCATTACAGACTGACTCTAACCTCAGTGCAATTTCTCTGGTCCGGTCATAATCTGGTTGGTGACGGCTGGCAGTGATATAAAGCGCCTCTCCTCTGGTTCGTGTTGCGTTAGCGCGCATCTCGTCAATGTGCTCCCGGATGGTCAGCTAACCGGAAGCTATCCGGCTTCGACGGCGGGATTAGTCCTGGTAAGCGAGTGTCCTTGGCCAGACAGGATGTAAAGGAACGCGAGTCGAGCGATGATGGGTTGGTGCCGGTCGGATGACAGCTACAGCCCGCGCTGACATTGGTGCCCAGTTGAAGCCCGACCGATAAGCGTGGGTGTGGAGTTGCGTACAGACGTGAACTGAACTTTTCGTCTTTGCGCGGCTTCGGAAACCGCTTCCACAGGCAGGTCAAAGAACGTAGACCCGTACCATCCACTAGACAAGAAATAATGCGATGACGCCCACCACGATGTGGGCCATCCATTGGACGAGCGTTTTCGGCCTACTCAGGTTAAGCACGCGGCAAGGGTAGCACTTCCTGATCGGCTCTATCTTCCCACAATTGACATATGTAGGCGATCACTCGCTTTCCCGGCCACACCACCGTGCGTACGGGTCCGTACACGTCCGATCTGCTGGACTACTATGTCCTTCTGGTGACTTCTGCTGCACGCTCAAGAAGAATCGCTTCTTCTCCAGTCGTGTTTCCACGACATGCAACAGACCTCCGGTGGTAAGTCCGACCGCCTTCAGCGCACCACCGCCGGATTTACCGACACTCGCCTTGATTGATATGGGCTTGCTGCTCATTGCCAACTCGCCCGCGAGTGCAGGCCTCTTGTCCGGTTCTTGTCCATCGGCACACGCTTTTGCTCCACGCTTCCTTCAGACCCCGCCTCGCGACGACGTCCTTGCGCTTCGCTAATCCTTCACCTCCATCAGGTTGGATAAGGGACTTTCACCCTCAAACTGTCGATCATGCACGGCACACAAAGAAAAGCACTCGCGATAGATTCGCGAGTGCCAGTGAAGAAGTGGGCCCTCCTCCATGTGGGGCTTCCTGCGAAGAGCGGGGTTGGCGGCGGAATTGTAGCGGTCGTCCCGGGGAAAGGCGCGATTGCCGTTTTTGGCCCCACTGGATGAGGCCGGGAACAGCGTCTAGGCCTAGGCAAAAGATGATCGAGTATGTCGCGAATAAGTTGAACTACAATCTCTATTCGCCGAAGTCAGCTGGATGGAAGTAAGCATGGGAAAGAAACATTGAAACAACCGATAAAAACGTGTCGTGCAGGTGCTTCAGCGTAAGTTAGTTCTCAGCCCTTGTCGCTCGCGCTTTTTCTTTGCCGCGAAAGTACGTATAGGCGCCAACGCTGAAGAAATTAATCAACATCCCGATCACGTTCCACACAACCACGGGACGCGAAATAATCAAGATGCCATAGTAGATCCAGAGGATTTGAAAGACGCCTATGATTGCCGCCATCCTTGGGTTCATGCCCGCACTCGCTCGGCGCCTGAGCATCGCCACCAGGTCCGGCAAAACAGCAAAGGTGGTTCCCAATCCGGCGACAAAGCCAAAGAGGTCCGAACGTTGGAAACGTGGAAGGAGGATGCTCTTCGTGTTATGAAGAACTTGCTCACAGCCAGAGAGCATGATTATAAAAGCGAGCAATGGAATGCTTAGCAACACTGGCTTCAATCGCGTCATAGCAGAGCTCCTGGCATGAATCTTTGCGTGTACAAGTCACCAACCGGAAATTGGGACGGTCATAGTTGCTTCGTCGTCACCGTCCGTGTGTAGTATTCGATTACTCACCGCCGTGCTCGACGGTCGCCGAAGGTCCGAGCGAAGTGCAGTACTGCCACCGAACTCACTTGGACGGCATCGGGCCGGCATTCTCTGGAGGACCTAGTTATACGGAATATTCGCCGCAGAACAGGGAATACATACGTCGCGCTCTCGAAGTATCCATCCACGTTGGCCTGGTAGTTCTGCTTACGGCCGCGTGCCTCTTCGTCCTGCTCCCCTTTCGGCCCCTGGTAGCCTGGGGCATCATCATCGCGATTGCCGTCTTCCCTGCGTACCGATGGCTGCGGAGCATGGTGGGTGGGCGTGGAAGCCTGGCCGCGACTATTTTCACCTTACTCTTCCTGGCAATCCTGATTGTCCCGATTGTGATGCTGGCGGAAACAATGGTGGAAGGTGTTCAAACGCTGGTCGCTCACGTCAAAGACGGATCGCTCAGTATCCCACCTCCGCCTGCCAATGTCGGAACATGGCCCATCATAGGCGCACCTCTGCAAAAGCTCTGGACAAAGGCTTCCACAGACTTGACCGGCCTGCTGCAAAGCCTGCTTCCACAGATCAAGGATCTTGTCCCCGGGATCCTCGCTGCTACCGCAGGGTTTGGCCTCACTGTGTTGCAATTCGTCCTCTCCATTCTGGTAGCGGGAGTTCTGCTTGCAAATGCTTCGGGTTGCGCGGAAGTCACGCGTTCGCTTGCGAACGCCTGTTCGGTGACCGGGGTCCGGAGTTCGAGGACCTCGCCGGATCCACGATCCGGAGTGTAACCAACGGAATTCTCGGTGTCGCGGTCATCCAGTCTTTTCTAGCCGGTCTCGGCTTTTGTGGTGGCAGGACTGCCCGGTGCCGGGTTGTGGACGTTGATCTTCCTCTTCGCCGCGGTACTTCAGGCCGGAGCCCTCGTACTCGTCCCTGCCGTTATCTACATGTTTGCGATCGCCGGCACTACGAAGGCAGTACTGTTTCTGCTCTGGTGCATTGTGGTCGCCCTCATCGACAATGTGTTGAAGCCTTTGTTGCTGGGGCGCGCCGTAGCCGTTCCCATAGTGGTCGTCTTTCTAGGAGCGATCGGCGGATTCATCGCGCTAGGCATTATCGGGCTTTTCGTCGGCGCTATCGTTCTGTCCGTTGGTTACAAGCTGTTTCTCGCTTGGCTGGAAGGTCCTGTAGCTGCGAAGCAGAATATTTTACCGACAGTTTGAGCAACGCTGCGATCCCGAATCGGCAATTAGTTTCCTTTCTGGCCTGCAACCTGCTGCCGTGTCATCTCCGCAAGCACGCCCTTGTTTGACTTCAGGATGTCTTCCGCCTTCAGGCGCGCGGACAAGTCAAGAATGCGGGCGATCAGCCCCGTCCACCCCGTCTGATGACTGGCACCCAATCCGGCACCGTTGTCGCCATGGAAGTACTCATAGAAAAGGATGTAATCCCGCCAGTGAGGATCTTCCTGGAATTTCTTTGTTCCCCCATAGACCGGGCGTTTACCGTTGGCGTCACGGAGAAAGATGCTCGCGTTGCGGCGGCCGATTTCGTTCGCTAGTTCAAACAGCGTGAGGTATTTTCCTGAACAAGTCGGGCATTCAACCTTGAAGTCGTCACCATAGAACGGATACATCGCAAGCAACCCGCGTATTATCAGCTCGTTTACCGGCATCCATATCGGCCCCCGCCAGTTGGAGTTGCCGCCAAACATGCCAGTGTTCGACTCAGCGGGAAGGTACTGAACTTTATATTCGTGTCCGGCGAGGTTAAACACGAACGGGTGCTCGAGATGATGCTTCGACAGGGAGCGAATGCCGTATGGGCTGAGAAACTCGTTCTCGTCGAGCATATAAGCCAGAATGCGCTGCAGCTTTTCTTTGTTGCAAACCGAGATCATTCTTCGCTCGGCGTAGCCAACAAAACTGTCATCTGCAATGGCGATCTTCTGCAGCACCTCAGGGTGCCGCTTCCGGAATAGGTCAATCAGTTCAACGATGCGCGGATGGTGCAGAAATGTGCCCTTCTCAAATACACCCGCGGCGCAGAGCGGCAGCAGTCCCACCATCGAGCGGATCTTCAAACGCATGGCGTCGCCATTTGGCAAATGCAGCAGATCGTAGAAGAATCCTTCCTCCGTATCCCACATCTCGTCATGGTTTGCGCCGATGCGGTCCATGGCGTAGGTGATCCAGGCAAAATGCTCGAGGAAACGGTAGGCAATTTCCTCGTACATCTGGTCGTACTCGGTCAGAATGAGCGCAATCTCCAGCATGCACAGGCAGTAGAACGCCATCCATGCAGTGCCATCGGCCTGATCCAAATGCCCGCCCGTGGGTAGTGGCGCACTGCGATCGAAAACGCCGATGTTGTCGAGCCCAAGGAATCCGCCGGCGAACACGTTGCGTCCCTGTGGATCCTTGCGGTTGACCCACCAGTTGAAGTTCAGCATCAGTCCCTGGAAGGAGCGTTCCAGGAAGCGCAGGTCGGCACGGCCCAATTCCGACTCAATCCTGTAAAGAAAGGGGTGGCCCACGCGTGCACAGGCGGGTTTACGTCACCGAAGTTCCACTCATAAGCAGGGATTTGTCCATTGGGATGGGATATAGATTTCTCAGCATCAACAGGAGCTGTTCTTTGGCGAAATCGAAGTCCACGAGCGAGAGCGCTAGCGTGTGAAACGCCAGGTCCCATGCCGCGTACCAAGGATATTCCCATTTATTCGGCATGGAGATGATGTCTCTGTTCAGCATGTGGAACCAGTCAGAGTTGTGGCAGACTCCCGTGCCGGATCCCACCAGCGGATGAGCGTTATGCTCGGTCAGCCATCGATCGAGATCGAAATAGTAATACTGCTTGGACCACATCATCCCGGCAAGCGCCTGGCGGTGGACGCGAGCTTCATCCTCGCTCAATCCTTTCGGGGTAATGCGCTCGTAAAACTCCCTGGCATCGGCAAGACGGCTAGCGAATATCTGGTCGAAGTTATCAAATGCACTGGCCGGCTTCGCGCTCAAGCGCAAACGCACGACCTTGCTTCCTCCCGCTGGAACCTCCAGTACATAATGGGCTGCGGCTTTCGTTCCAGTCTTTGCCGGATTGACAGCGTCCTTCGCGCCGGAGACGACGTATCGATGAAAGGCGTCCTTGACATAGGGCGACGGATTGGGCTGCCCCCAAAGACGCTCCGCATTCGATTCGTTCTCGGTAAAGAGCAGTTCCTGTGCGCCTTCACACTGCAGCGTGGAGTCGCCAAGCTTGGGATGAGAGGCATTGATCTTTCCGCCATCGAGCTGGCCCAGCACGGGTTTCTGCTCGCCGTCTTCCCATGTCCAGGTGTTGCGAAACCACAGTGTTGGAAGCACATGGATCGTGGCCGCTTCCGGACCTCGATTGTGGACGGAGACCCGAACCAGCGTGTCTTCCGGATCCGCCTTGGCATATTCCACGAAAACGTCGAAATACCGGTCGTCATCGAAGATGCCCGTGTCGAGAAGCTCGTACTCAAACTCCTCGCGCGAACGCCCGCGGTTCGTTTCCACCAGATCGCGGTAGGGGTACTCACTCTGGGGATACTTGTACAGGTATTTCATGTACGAGTGCGTGGGAGTACTGTCGAGATAGAAGTAGTATTCCTTGACGTCCTCGCCATGGTTTGACTCGCTGTTCGTCACGCCGAACATGCGCTCTTTCAGAATCGGATCGCGGCCATTCCACAACGCTAGCGCAAAGCAAAGCTGCTGCTTGTCGTCGGAGAATCCAGCCATTCCATCCTCGCCCCAGCGGTAAGCGCGCGATCGCGACTGGTCGTGAGTGAAGTAGTCCCAGGCGTTGCCATCGGCACCGTAGTCCTCGCGCACCGTGCCCCACTGGCGCTCGCTGAGGTACGGCCCCCATTTTTTCCACGGAATGCCATCTTCGCGGGCCTCGTTCAGGCGCCTCTGCTCACTAACTTCAACATATGAAAAGGGGGAAGATTGCTTCTCTTTGGGTGACATGGCTTCTCCTCATTCACATGGGGCGGATCATAGGGCTGCCTGCCAGATGCTTGCAACATCCTTGCCAACTGATAATAGGCCAAGTCGGAAATGCCGTCAGTCGGCGCGGACCCTCCCTCTACACTACGGCCGATGGCTTTGTTCTGCAGACCCGCACCACCACGCGACGATGAAAGCGCCCAGTTCACCATTGACCTCTGCGATTTCCGCACGGAGTCCGGTAATTGAGCCCTGCTTCTCGATACCGGCAAAGAACCGAATGACTCGCTCGGCCCATAGATGGGATTCAACACGGCTCTTATTTTGGCCTCTCAAATCTGAGTAGAGAAACGACAACTGCACGCAGCATTGCTGTCAGGTGTGTGAGATCGCCTGGAACGGTGATTCTGAGGAATTGTTCGAGCACCGTGCGATGGCGTTTCCGGTCGACAGAGAAACCTTGCCGTCGTTGTCGCATAGATTTTGCGCGTCCGCACTACCAATTGACGGCAATCGGGTTCGTGTTTTGAAAGATGCTCGACGGGCCCTTAGCAGCTCCGGATCTTTTTGGCGCACGATCCCGTCCGCGACGCGATCTAAGGGCCTTGATCGTTTCTCGACAAGCGCTCGATTTCCGCGTTGATCACTGCTCCGATAAGCAACGCTAGACCGGTCGCATAGAGCCAGACCAAAAGAATCATCAATGCGCCCAATGACCCGTACGAGACGCTGTAATTATTAAAAAAATGTAGGTAGATACGGAATGCAAACGAAGCCGCCAGCCATATAAACCCACCCAATGCCGCTCCAGGCGTAAACCAATGCCAGCGACGGCGCTCTTTCAAGTCGGGACCGTAGCGATAAATCAACGAACACGATAGGGCAACGAAGAAGATCGCGGTCGGCCAGTGAATAGCCTTCCAGACGAGGACGACTAACGGATTCAATTGAAGTCCTGTCCTTAACCAACCTACAAAGTGGCTACCTGCAAGCGCCATAACCAAGGCCGTAAGAAGCAGAATTGAGGCTACTAGACTCAATACGAGTGCTATTGCGCGAGCTTTGAACCAGGGACGAGTCTCGCGGACATGAAACGCCCCATTCAGGAAGCAAATCATTGAACTTACGCAACTGGAGATACACCATAGGGCTGAAACTACGCTAAAAGTCAGTTTTCCTTGACTAGCGTGTGCCGCTATCTCGGTGGTTACTCCTCTCAAAAGTTGGAACGCAGCGGGTGGAAGAAAATCTGCGAAATAAGAAAGGAATTCGTTTTGAAGTTCGACACTGTGTGAGGCGAATAGCCCGAACAACGTCATCATCAGGAATATCAGCGGGAAAAGGGCGAATAAGAAATAGAAGGCGAGCTCGGCTGCCCGTCCAAAGACGTTATTTGCGTTGATTTCCTCGAAAACGGCTCGACCCAGTTGCCCAGGAGGCAGACCTCCGAGCTTCCAAAGAGACCTGGCGGCAACGGAGGGCGGGCTTGTCATTGCTTGCACCGAACACCATATCGTATGGTCGGCAATACGGACATTTCAACTCGAAATTGTCGCGGTAGGGACGATCCTCACGGATCGCCCCCCGCACAGATCCGCACAGGCGCGTCTACGCATGCGGCTCTTATGAAGAATGGGTAGCGTAAAAGCGGGCGTCGGGATAGGGTTGAAGAACACAGGGTGGTGGTATCCACATTTCAAGGACCGGGGTAAACTTCTCCCACTTCTTCCTGGCGCGTTGACTACGACGAACCAGTACGTTACGCCATAGTCGATTGACGCGTTGTCTGAAGATGCGCAGCTGATCGATGTTGCCGGGGACAGCATGGTATTGGTAGTAGCCGGTAACCACCTTCCGAAGCCATGCACCGACCTGACTGGTGCGATCGTGCTTGCGGCGTTGAAGCTCAGCCTTGATGGCTTTCAGCTTCGCAACCATGCGCTTCTTCGCAGTGATCCGCCAGACGGTGAAGGTCTCGGTCTTGTGGCGTTGCCCACAGTAGTGGGTGAACCCCAAGAAGTTGACGGTCTCCGGTTTCCCTTCCCCACGCTGCTTCCGGTCACGGGCCGCATAGCGCCCGAACTCGATCAACCGGGTCTTATCCGGGTGTAGTTCCAAGCCGAACTTTGCCAGCCGTTCCTTGAACTCTTCGAGGAACCGCACAGCATCAGCCCGCTGCTGAAAGCCCAGCACAAGATCGTCGGCGTACCGAACGATGATGACATCGCCCTTGGCCACTTTCCTGCGCCAGTTGTCAGCCCACAGATCGAAAAGGTAATGCAGGTAAACATTAGCGATCAGTGGTGAAGCCACTGATCCCTGCGGCGTACCCTTATTTGTCTCCGACCACTGGCCGTCTTCCGATACTCCCGCCTTCAACCATTTCCGGATCAGGCGAAGTATCCTTCGATCGGCCACCCGATGCTCGATGAACTTTACGGCCCATTCGTGACTCAAGTTATCGAAGAAGCCCAAAACGTCCGCATCGAGTATCCAGTTTACCTTCTTCCGTTGGATGCCCACCGTCAGAGCGTCAGGCACCTGATGCGGGCTGCGGCCAGGTCGGAACCCATAAGAGAAGCCCTTGAAGTCGACCTCGTATATCTGATTGAGGATCGTCACCACGGCCTGTTGGACTATTTTATCTTCCACCGTCGCGATGCCCAGCGGACGTTGTCGTCCCTCAGCCTTCGGTATATAGACTCGCCTTGAAGGTTGTGCCCGGTACGTTCCACGATAAACCCGGCTGTGGAGATCGATGAGCCGATCCTCCAAACCGATTTCATACTCCTGCCACGTCATGCCGTCTATCCCCGGTGAAGCCTTACGCTGAAGCACGTAAAAACTGTCGCGGAGTAAATCAACCTTCAGGTGGTGGAGCAAGGAAGTGAACCGTTCCTGCTTTCTCTCCTTTGCTGCTTTTCGCACACCGTCCAGTCCCTGGGACATGCGATTTCCTCTCTGTGTCGGGTGCATGTGTGACTGCGCGATGTTCTCCTTCATCTGTGCCCTTCCCTCCCCAACCTCCGCGGAAGCTCTTGCTTCTTTGTTCGGCTGGTTCACAGGTACTACGGCATAGTCCGACTTCTCCAGCGCGTGCATGTCCGCATTGCGGTTTATGGCCTTCGCGGACCGGCCTTGGGCGTTAGACCAAGGCGTGCTGGAGATCTCCCGGTTCTCGTGCATGTTGTTTTATCAGCGTGCGCGGGTTCTTAGACTACGCAGGACCGGACAGCCACTCGCGTGTTAACGCAGCTGCCGTATTGCCTTCCTCCTACTCGGAAGGGAGTCAGCATCCTGTTCTTCCGGCTTTTCGAAGCTCAATAGCCCGGCCCACCAATGCCCCTGTCTACGCTTCAAGTGACACCTCGCGATGTCCCCTGCAAGACTCGAGGTCAGGATGGATTCGCTACTTCCTTTCCTGTAGGGGACTTGCACCCCCTACAACATGCCGGTTCATCCCGGCGCTCTCCGGTTGGCCGGTCAGAACGTCCGCAACGTGCAAGGTGTCGCATTGAACTTAAAGCTCTCGCAGTTGAATTGGATGCCAGTCATCAGACGGGGTGGACGGGGTTGATCGCCCGCACTCTTGACCTATTTGCGCGGCTAAAGCCCGAAGACGTCTTGCGGGCAAGCAAGGGCGTGCTTGCGGAGATGACTCGACAGCAGGTTGCAGGCCAAAGGGGTGAGTGATTGAGGATTGGGAGCAGCGGCGATGCCTGATTGTCAGTTAAACATCCGCCTTCGCAGCCACAGGACCTTCCAGCCATGCGAGAAACAGCTTGTATCCAACGGACAGAACGATAGCGCCGACGAAAAGACCGATAATGCCCAGCGCAATGAATCCGCCAATCGCTCCTAGAAAGACGACCGCTATGGGAACGGCCACGCCGCGCCCCAACAATAAAGGCTTCAGCACATTGTCGATGAGGGCGACCACGATGCACCAGAGCAGAAACAGTACCGCCTTGGTAGTGCTGGCGATCGCAAACATGTAGATAACGGCGGGAACAAGTACGAGGGCTCCTGCCTGAAGTACGGCGGCGAAGAGGAAGATCAACGTCCACAACCCGGCGCCGGGCAGTCCGGCCACCAGAAAGCCAAGACCGGCGAGAACAGACTGGATAACAGCGACACCGAGAATTCCATTGGTTACACTCCGTATCGTGGATCCGGCGAGGTCTTCGAACTCAGGGCCCCGGTCACCAAACAGGCGGTTCGCCAGCGAACGCGTGACTTCCGCGCAACCCGAAGCATTTGCGAGCAGAACTCCCGCTACCAGAATGGAGAGCACGAATTGCAACACAGTGAGGCCAAAGCCAGCGGAAGCAGCGAGAACTCCGGGCACAAGATCCTTGATCTGTGGAAGCAGGCTTTGGAGCAGGCCGGTCAAGTCTGTGGAAGCCTTAGTCCAGAGCTTTTGCAGAGGGGCGCCTACGATGGGCCAAGTTCCGACACTGGCGGGCGGAGGTGGGATACTGAGCGATCCGTCTTTGACGTGAGTGACCAGGGTTTGACCACCTTCCACCATTGTTTCCGCCAGCATCACAATCGGGACAATCAGGATCGCCAAGAAAAGCAATGTGAAAATAGTCGCGGCCAGCTTTCCACGCCCACCCACCATGCTCCGCAGCCGTCGGTACGCAGGGAAGACAGCGATCGCAATGATAATGCCCCAGGCAACCAGAGGCAGAAAGGGGAGCAGGATCTTGAGGCACGCGGCCGTAAGGAGAACCACCAGGCCAACGTGGATGCATACTTCGAGAGCACGACGTACGTATTCCCTATTCTGCGGTGAATGTTCGGTGTTCATAACCAGGTCCTCCAGAGAATGCCGGCTCGATGCCGTCTAGGTCAGTTCGGTGGCGGTACTGCAGTTCGCTCGGAACTTCGGCGACTATTGAGCACGGCGGTGAGTAATCGAATACTACGCACGGGCGGTCACACGGAAGCAACTACGACTCTTCCAGATTCAGTTGGTGGCTTGTATACACAAAGTTTCATATTGGAGACCTGCTATGAGGCGAATAAAGCAAGTTTTGCTAAGTGTTCCATTGCTAACTTCAATGATGATGATCTCCGGCTGTGAGCAGCTTCTTCATAACACGCAAAGCATTCTTATTCCCAGCTTTCAACGTTCGGACCTCTTTGGCTTTGTCGCCGGTTTGGAACCACCTTTGCCGTCTTGCCAGACCTGCTGGCGATGCTCAGGCGCCGGTCGAGTGCGGGCATGAACCCACGGATGGCGGCGATCATAGGCATCTTTCAAATCCTCTGGATCTACTATGGCATCTTGATTATTTCGAGGCCCGTGGTTGTGTGGAATGTGATCGGCGTGTTGATTAACTTCTTCAGCGTTGGCGCTTATGCATATTTTCGCGGCAAAGAAAAAGCCCGAACGGCGACTTAGACGACAGTGCCACCTCGTCGGTGCCGAACAAAAACCGGTTTTCCGAATACTCTTGCACTTACTGCCATCCGACTGACCTTGGCGAATAGAGGTCGTAGTTCAGCTTATGAGCAACATAGTCGATCACTTCTTGCGCCTTGACACTGTTACCGGCGTCATCGAGTGGAGGCGCAAAGACAGCAATTGCGCCTTTTCCAGGGACGACAGCGACAATCCCGCCTCCGACCCCGCTCTTTGCAGGAAGTCCCACACGCCAAGCCCAACCACCGGAACCGTCGTAAAGGCCGGCCATTGTCATCGCGCTGAGGATTTCGGGAACGTCTTCGGCCTTGATCACTTGTTCACCCGTGGCAGGGTTGATTCCGTTATTTGCCAGGGTGGCGCCCATCCGGGCAAGCTGTGTAGCGTTTACGCCCACCGAACACTGCCTGGTATAGATGTCCACTGACTCAAACGGATCGGCGTAAATCCGGTCATATTTAGCCAAGAGCATGGAGAGGGCTTTGTTGCTGGTGTTTGTGGCTGCCTCTGATTTATAGACCTCGTCAATAAGGGACAACTTGTCGCCGGCAACTTTGCCGTAGAAATCCAGGATCTTGTTCCACTTGTCATCGGCATCCTTGCCGGAGATCAGGCTGGTCGTAGCGATGGCGCCTGCGTTCACAAAGGGATTGCCAGTGTGCGTTGGCATATCTACAACGGCCACCGGAGAGTTAAATGGCCGTCCGGTAGGCTCCGAGCCGACTTTTTCGAATACCTTCTCAGATCCCAGCTCCTCCATCGCAAGTGCCAGCGTAAAAACCTTTGAAATCGACTGGATGGAGAAAGAATAGTTCACGTCGCCAATGGTAACGATCTGATTATCGGTAGTGACGATGGCAATCCCAAACAGGTTGGAATCTACTTGCGCCAGATATGGGATGTAATCCGCGTTCTTACCCCTCGTATCGGTCTTGAACTTGGCGTAGGCTTCTCGCACTGTCGACTCTACGAGCTCTCGCCTCGGAGCGACCGGACTCCGCTTTGCCTGCGAGTGCGCCGGCTTCGGAACAAGAGACGGCGTGATGATTGTCGCGGCAAGCACTAACCGTACAACCCAGTTTCGAACAGACACGGAGGCATCCTTTCCAGTTTCTCTTGCGTCCAGACTCAAAACGGCGATTTGAAACTCTTCTCCCAGTCGAATTTGAATGAGAACTGCAGCCGGTAATCGTTACTGTTAAAGCCGTCGCTAAAGTTCACCCGTCTGCCGAACTGGAACTCACTCCCCATTGTGACCCTCGGAATCGGGTGATAGAGCAAGTTCGCGATTGCATAGTCACCCTGGTGAAAATCCGACGGTAGTTGCGCATCTGAGTTCTGGATGTTCACCAGCGAATATCCGACCGAACTGGTGAAGCGCTCGCTCCAGGTGTGGTCGAGAAACGACACAACGCCCAACACCGGCAAAGCAACACCTTTAAAGGGCACGGGTGAGTTCGGGGGATTTGTCGCGACACCAACATCCACCGGCGCATCGTTCATATAATTCTCAATGCCATGCCCGTACGCAAATGCCAGCTTTGCGACATTCTTCTTTGACAGGTTGAGATTGGAAGTCAGATTTATTCCCCAGCCCACGACGCTGCCACCTAGGTTGAGCGGGTTGGTGCTCGTATCAACCCACCCGATCTTTCGGACAATGGCGGCCGTTTGTACATAGCCCCAGTTCCTGACTATCCGCGCATTCCCTGAGAGGTCAGGGAAATTGAACCGGGGACGTATATTGCTTAGCTCGATACGGTCGGCATAAATGCCTTGATCGCCGCTGGCGCCGGGTCTTTCCAGAGCGATGGTGACGCTGCCTCGTTCGCTTCGGATCGGCATCCAGCGCACCTGTATATTGCGGAAGAAGACCATCCCGTTCGGCCCCCAGTACTCCAGCGTGTTCGGGAACACGTCTATGTCCATGAACGCGCTCCAGGTTTGTCCGGCGCCGAACTGCCCTAACTCGCCGTAAGCATGCCTCAGGCGGAAAGTCGTCTGGCCCGCGTCAACTCCCGTCCCAAATAGTTCGAATTCGAATATTGTGTTCAGGTCGCCGAGAGGTGTAGGCGTGGAGCTCTTCACCCCGAAACGAGTCTGCCGCACACTGGCGTAGACATTTCCGCTCGGCGCAAACTCGTTGTGAAAGGCCGGCAACTTGGTAGGGCGGAGTACGTCGTACCAGTCGGGATCCACCTGCCCGAAGTCGTATCCGGAGTCGAGCATGGTAAATCCATACACGCTCACGCTGTCCTTCCGCTCGGTTATTTCACCCTCCAGCGGCACGACCCCAGTCTGGGGAGCAGCGATTACTGCCTCCGAGGGAACCGCGATCACGGGCTCCGCCTGTGCGGAGGTCTCTTTCGCCCCGACTGGGGTTTGTGGGACTGCCAAGGCATTGGATGGGTGCTGTGCAGCGGTCTCCAGCGCGTTGATCTCCGCCTTAACCTCCTTCATCATCTGATCCAACTGCTCGAGCTTATCTTTCAGTTGTTGTATGTCTTGCAGACGGGTGTCCTGCGATTGCGCCCGAGCCGGCTGAATCCAGATGGCGGAGAGGACCAATAGAGAGAGCACGACGGAGCTGATTTGTCGCCAGGTGATCCGAAGATTCG
>Ga0206832_10167_pt1 | contig 16706 bp, 13 predicted proteins | sample Alteio_BWOrgCont_74_FD_152896 | JGI IMG/M metagenome (GOLD analysis project Ga0206832, IMG submission 152896) | Enriched cells from forest soil in Barre Woods Harvard Forest LTER site, Petersham, Massachusetts, United States -... | ecosystem: Environmental > Terrestrial > Soil > Temperate forest >... | reverse complement strand
TTGAGCACTAGCACACTCAATGACAGATCTTATTTTATCTATGAAACCAGCTAATCTACTCATATTTACACCGAAATTTTTACATTCAGTAGCGCAAATCTTTGTCTCCTGTATTTCAACTTTGAAAAGGTGTGGTAGTTCTTTCACACTCTGCGGAAGTTCTGATAAATTCTTATTGTCTGAAAGGTTAAGGCCCAGGAGATTTGTCATTGTACCCATTGAATCCGGAAGGGTTGTTAGTTTATTGTAATTTAGCACCAATGTATTTAACTTCTGACACTCTCCAATTTCCTCTGGCAATTCAGTAATTTTGTTATGGCCTAAATTTAGGCTTTGCAAATCCCTCAATTCTTTAAGTGCAGGAGGAATTTCTTGAATGTTGTTTTTTTCCGCATGCAGTACAATTAAAGACTTTGCTTTGGTAACTTCAGATATATCTGTTAGATTATTGCTATTTAAAATCAATTTTGTTAAATTATTACACTTGCCAACTACCCCTGATAATTCGGTAATATTGTTGCGACTGAGATCTATTACTTGCAATTGTTCCATGTCTTTCAGTTCGGGAGGAAACTCGGTTAAATTATTATCGTGCAATTTGATACACAGTATATCTGTTTTATTGAGACGGGCTAGTGGGGGACACTTATGCAGCTTTAACGCTGACAAATCCAGAATTTTTTGTCCGGGTTTAACATCCCTTATAAGCTTTTGCGCTGCAATCAAGGCCTTATAGTGCTCATGCTCTGAAGTATAGGTAAATAATTGTTTCCCCTTTTCATTCCTGCGCAATACCATTTCCTCTGAAACCGGAACAGGAGTTGTAATCGGCTTGAAAGGAGCGCTATCGGGAGCAAATGGCGAAAATGCTGACTTGTAAGAAACTAAACTCATGAGAAAACCTTTGTTAAATTTAAACAAGTAATGTTAGTTAAACGAATGAATAACATCAACAAAAAAATAACACGCATTCATAAAATTATAATAAATTAATATTTTTATTAAATTAAAACTTTTATAAACTCGAAAATTAATCACCGATTCTAATGATAGGGCACGAAGGAGTTAGAGTAATGAATGAGGCATTTGTTCAGTCTTATTGTAATCAATCTGAAAAAATATGTGCAAAAGCACTGGATATATTGAAAAATGGATGCAATTAATGATAAGATCTCATGACACAAATAATTATACCGAACATGACTCAAAAACGACACTTGCCTTTTATTTGCGTTGTTTGATAGCCTGATTTCATGAAATATCCATTACACCTACTTAAACTTATTGACTCCCTAAAGAGACTTCCCGGCGTCGGCACTAAAAGTGCCGAGCGCTTTGCTTTTGAAATGATCAGCTGGGATCGCAGCAAATTAATTGAAGTTGCACATATCATACAGACAACACCAGATCAATTGAAGCATTGCCATGAATGTGGTAGTCTGACGGACGCCACGTTATGTACGCTTTGTAAGCCGGGTTCTTCGCGCGATAACACATTATGTATAGTCGCAATGCAGCGCGATGTCTTTGCCATTGAGGCCACACACGGGTATTCCGGATTATATCATGTTCTTGGTGCACTACTCTCCCCTCTTGAAAATATTGGGCCTGACCAGATCGATATTGAAAGATTGAAGCGCAGAATTGCAGAACGACAAATTCGTGAAGTCATCATTGCATTAGATTCCACCTTAGAAGGTGACACGACATCTTTATATCTTAAGGAAATATTTGAACCTCTAAAATTGAACGTATCTCGTTTAGCCTTTGGACTCCCAATGGGAAGTTCTTTTGATTACGTCGATGGAGGAACACTTGCAAGAGCCCTTTCTGCTAGAGCCACTTATTAGTTTTTACACTTTTTGCTTCCAACATTTGACGTATTTCTCTATGATGACCATCTTTTTTCATGTGCGAGTGAGGACCTAATGATCAAGACTATTGCCTACAGCTTCATAATATTTCTCTGCTTTTCAATAAGCAATCTTTTTGCGCTGTCATTACAGCATGAGAATCAACCGATTGAGAGAATAACCATTGAATCGGCCAATCTGCCGGATGGATCCACTTTAGATTCTGCAGGGATCAAAACAAGGATGAAAACGACCGAAGGAAGCCATTTCTCACAGATCGATTTCGATAATGACCTAAAGATGCTTGTACAAGAATACGACAGAATCGAACCTTCAATCACATCAGTCGATGGAAAAGTTTTTATCACGCTGAAAATATGGCCACGATCCATTATTCGCTCCATTCAGTGGAATGGCAATCATCAAGTCAAAACTGACACTCTGCAAAAAGAGCTAGGCATCACAACCTGTTCCGTTTTTGATCGTCAGACATTTAATCGCGCATTTCACAAACTCAAAACTCACTACATCAAGCAAGGGTATTTTGAAGCCGTACTCGATTATAGCGTGACTCTAGATCCAACGACAAATACTGTAGATATCCAGATTTGTATCTGTGAAGGGCGTGCAGGAAGAATCAAAGCCATACTATTCGAAAACTTCTGCGAAGATGAAGAAGAAGAACTTCTTGAAACCATCGTCACAAAAAAATATTGCTTCCTGACAAGCTGGTATAACGGCGAAGGGACTTTTAACGAAGAAGCTGTACAACAGGACCGTTTTACTATCCTCAATTTTCTACAAAACAAAGGTTATGCCGACGCCATTGTCGATATAGAAGTAAAAGAAGCTTGCCAGTGCGACAGAATCATTATTACCATCAAAGCGCAACGTGGCGATGTCTACAACTTTGGTCCCATCACATTCGAAGGTAACAAATTATTTTGCGATGAAGAGATCACCCGTTTATTCCTTTTCAAAGAAGGTGATCCCTATTCCCCTGAAGATATCCGCGATAGCATTAAAAGAATTACTGACTTCTATGGTAAACGTGGATATATTGATGCCATCGTCGACTATGAACCTCGGCTGAATTGTGAAAATCAAACGTATTCCGTTAACTTCACAATAGAAGAAGGGGAAAAATACAACGTTGGACTCGTTAAAGTGTTTGGTAATTGCTCGACACAAACGAATGTCATCCTGAATGAAACACTGCTCATCCCAGGTGAAGTTTTCAATATCATAAAACTGCAAATCACCGAAGAACGCCTACAAAATATCGGATACTTCAAAAATGTTAACGTCTACGCTGTAAAATCAGAGGGTCCGGGTGGACTCGGTGGCCATTACCGCGATGTCCATATTGAAGTAGAAGAAACCTTTACAGGTAGCTTCGGAGCCGGGTTTGGTTTGAGCAGCGCCGAAAGCGTTTTTGGCGAATTCCATATTACAGAAAAGAACTTCAACTACAAAGGCCTCGGATGCTTCTGGAAAGATGGATTAAGTCGCTTGCGTGGTGGTGGTGAGTTCCTCCATCTAAATGCAATGATCGGAGCAAAAAGCCGCGCCTATGGAATGTCATGGACCAAACCTTTCTTCCACGACACACAATGGGTCGTCGGTTTTGAACTCGATCAAAAGAACAACCGCTACATTTCAGAAGATTACGAAATTAATTCAGCAACTTTTACACCACATGGATCATATCCACTAAATCAGTTCATGAGACTTGGTGTACATTATCGGCTTTCAAATACATATATTGATCTTAATCAGAAAAAAATTCATAAACAAGAAAGAAAAGATAAAGAGAAAGAAGCCGGAGCAATAGCTGAAGGCAATTTTAATAAAGCGGAACACTACGAGCATCAAGAGAAGAATTTGAGCTGTAAGCTTGAAGAAGAAGCAAGAAATGCAGGATTAATATCAGCATTTGGAATGAGCCTAAACTACGACTCCACAAACCACCCATCATGCCCCACACAAGGATTTAGATCCCGCTTAGAACAAGAGATTGCAGCATTTGGTGGAGATTGTGCGTTTATGTCGTTGGCTTACCTCAATACATATTATAAATTAATCGGACCAAAAGGCGTTCTAAAACTCAGGGGTGACATGAGATTTGTCGTTCCTATATTAGAATCAAAACGGTATGAAATTCCATTGAATGAGCGTCTCTTTCTGGGTGGCGATAGCACCATCCGTGGATACAAAGTATACCGCCTTGGTCCACATTATAACAAAGGCGATCCTCGTGGTGGTATGTCCTTACAGATGGCTTCTGCGGAATACACCTACTATTTACATAAAAAATTTAGTGCCTTTGTATTTTGCGATTCCGGTCACTTATCTTTTGATGTTTGGAATTTTGGAACGATGTGGACATCAATCGGATTCGGAATCAATTTACAAGTCTTTGAAAGCGCCCCACCGGTTGTACTTGGTATGGGCTTCCCTTTAAATGCCCCGAGTAGCAGCGATATTAAACGCTTCTTCTTTAATCTCGGTGGCCGGTTCTAACAACACTATGGAGAAATCATCATGAAAAAAATCTGTATATTTGCAAAGCCAGTATTAACATTAGTGTTAATGACAGCGGCATTTGTATGCAGCGGCGTCGTTTATGCTGCTGATACTTCGAAATCTTTTGAGCAATCAAAACCATTGCGCATTGCTCTCGTAAGTTTTAAAACATGCGTAGAGAAATCAAAGATAGGCCAGAAAGAGCAAGCTGCTTTCGATGCTATGAAAAAGCAAATGGAATCGATCCTAGAAGGCAAAGAAAAATCATTAACTGAAGTATCAGCCAAATTTAATGATATCGACTATCTTGATAGTCTTTCCCCTGATGCCGAAGCTGACCTAAAAAGACAATTCCGCACGCTAAATCAAGAGTTCAACCAACAGCAACAACAGTTTTATCAAACACTTAGTCAGTCAAATATGATGATTATTCAAAAATTGACTGATGCTGTAACAAAAGCTTCTACCGCCGTAGCAAAAGCACAAAATATCGATGTCGTCCTAAACGAAGAAAGCAGTTTCTTTGCTGTGGCGGCTATTGATATCTCCGCCCTTGTTATAAATGTGATGGATGAAGCTTTTGAAAAAGAAGCCAAAGAGACAAAGCCGGGAGCTTCCTTGCTTGACTCTAAAAAATAAGAGGACTGAAGGATGAATAAACGTGTCTTCACATTGGCAGAACTCGCAGAGCTCACAAAATCACGTCTTGTTGGTGATCCAAATTATAAAATCACCAACGTCGCAGATCTAGAGTCCGCTAGTAGTGAAGATGCGTCCTTCCTAAGTAATCCCCTTCATGGCAATTCCCTCTACGAAAAGGCAATGCAGACTTCAAAAGCCGGTGTTGTCTTTGTCCCTAGTAACCAACAGTTAATTCCCAACCGCAATTTTCTCCTTTCTGATGACCCCTCACGGGCTTTCCAACAAACAGTCGAAGCCTTCGTTGGCGAAATCAAATACACCGGATTTAAAGGCATACACCCTTCTGCTATTGTCCATGGTGATGTTTCTCTTGGTAAAAATATTGTCATTGGACCCCACGCCGTCATCGATGAGGGGGTGTCCGTTGGTGACAATACTGTGATTGGCGCAGGATGCTATATCGGACCCAACACAGTCATTGGCTACGATTGTCTATTGCATCCAAAAGTGACAGTGCGTGAGAGATGTCAGATTGGCAATCGCGTCATCATCCAACCTGGTGCCGTCATCGGATCATGTGGTTTTGGATATACGACAGACGCCCAAGGAAAACATACAAAACTTAATCAAGTGGGAATCGTAAGCATCGAAGATGATGTTGAAATCGGTGCAAACACCACGATAGATCGTTCCAGATTCAAATCGACAGTGATCGGTATGGGAACGAAAATTGATAATCTCGTTCAAATCGGCCACGGCGTTGTCATTGGTAGATATAATATCATCGTCGCACAAACAGGGATCGCGGGGTCGACAACAACAGGAAATTACGTTGTCATCGCCGGACAAGTTGCCATCGCCGGCCACCTAACTATTGCTGACAAAACAATGATCGCGGGACGCTCAGGCGTCTCAAAATCGATCACCAAATCAGGGAAATACGGCGGCATTCCGGCAGTTCCTTTGCATGAATACAATCGCAATAGCGTTTTTCTGCGCAACATTGAAACCTACATAGAACAAATCAAAGAACTCCAAAAATTGTGCTCACGCCCACAAGCGTGAATGGACAATGGACATGGACGGTATGGACAAACATGGACGAAATGGACAAACATGGACATAATCACCAATTTTGTCCATGCCGTCCATTCTTGTCCATGTCGTCCATGTTTGTCCATATATGCCGGCACCCCGCTTCGGGGTATTATGAAAATTTGGATTTTCCTTTAGATTTAACGAATGAAATGCATTTGTGAATGAATTTATATTGAACAAGTGTCTGAACCATTTGTGTTTTTCCTTTTCTCAAATGTTCAACTTGTTCTTTTACATTAAAATCTTCTTTAGCAGAACCTACACTTCTAATAAAATTCATTACGGGAATGAAAGTTCCCGTTCTCCCAGCGCCTGCAACACAATTAATAACAACAGGAGGTTTCTCCTTCGCTTTAGCAGAATAAGGGCCTATAGCTAAATCAACTCTTTTAGCAAAACATAGCAAGTCATCTTCTGATGCAGGAACATTGTGGTCAGGCCAATCAGAATAATGAAAATAAGCAATGTCACCATTAGCTTCTTTTTTAGCTTTTCCTTTTTCCCAAAGTTCTAAAGTATATTCAGTTCCAACAGATTTTTTATTACTATTCAGAATTAATTTGCTTTTCGATGATCTGCGATATTCATATTCTTTTCCATCATCACCTGTAAACGTTCCAAGTGGATCTGGTGCCTCCCAAATTTTAAGAAGGTGCATTTTTCTGCGATTGTTTACATCAGTATTACTTACAAAACTTACGGCAATTTTTGCCCGACTTTCTTTTAACATTTTGAAATATCCGCTACCTGTTTCTTTGCGGGGCGCATGTGTTGCCACACAACTAAATGTCATATTTTCTCCAATTTCATAATACGCAGCATCTAACTTGATGCCATTTTCTTTAGCTAACTCATACTGTCCTGCACTTTTAGTATAAACATCGCTAAATAGCGTACCACTTAAACTCACATCTTTTTTTGAAAGATGTTTAGAAGAATATTCTTGTTCTTCGATTCCAGCAAATTCATTTTCCAATTGTTTTTCGTGTTGTTGTTCTAACTTAATACTAGAAAATCCTGCCTCTATTGGAACATCTACGGGTATATAATCTACATAGTTATTAATTTCACCATCTATAACTATATTATCAATACTTAAGTCTGGAAGTTCCTCATTGACATGATTGTCATGTTTGGGAGTAAAAGAATCAACATTTCCATCATGATTACTTTCATCATCACCCATTCCTGAATCAGGCGAACCTGAACCCTTAGAACCAACTAGTAAATAACCTTCATTTTTATCGTTATCAACATCTTCTACGTCATGCGCAGGCCTGAAAAAATCATTATCTTCATTATCTTCATCTTCTACCTGACTACTTCTTCTCGAATCGGTTATATTTCCATCAAATAATGAGTCGGCATCTATATCTCTACTTTCACGCTCAGGCAGTTTACTAGGCGAGTCTGTTTCATTATCATCATTCCTTGAATCGACACTTAAATTGTCACCTTCATTACCTCCATAGGATGATAATGGGCGGTGAAATGAATCATTATCCCCAAATAATTTCGAATCTCCATCTTGTTTAAAGCCACTTCTTAAACTGCTTGAATCTCCTTCTTCATCAAGAAACTTATATACATCATTTTCTGAATTGAATTCATCACCTTTAGTTCCATGAATTCTAGGAGCTGGAACTGGCAGTTGTGTAGATTTTGTAGATTGTGGCAAAGATTTATTACCTGGTATCGAAGGTTTTGCTGATGGCGTAGTTTTTGTACCAGATGGAATTGATGGACTTGGTTGTTTTGCATTGGGATTTGATTGTGTGACATTAGGTTTAAAATGAGCTTGATGTATACCGTGACTTAGGTTTCTAATTGCATCTATTTCTTGATCACCTGTTAAATTCGTTATATCGTGAATTTCATGCCATTTCGTGAGGTCTCTTGACGTTTGAAATTCCATTTTGTGATTTTCTTCACTGACGGTTTTATTTTCAAAAGTTGTTCTTACTGATTTAATATCAGGGCTTTCAACTAGAACTTTTACCATAACCTCAATTGCTTTCTTTAAAACATTATTATTGTTCAGAGACGCAAGATCAAGAGCTGTGACAATTGTATATGTTCTACCCTGATATGTTGTTTTAAATACACCCGCCTTTCCAGTCCCCTCAACATGAAGATCATTATTAACCTGGGTAAGAGATATCTGAGGGACTTGTCCTGGTGAACCTGAAGCAGCAGAAGTCATATTACTACCTATATTATAATACAATTCATAAATAACAAATTATAACAACATGCAACTTTGTAAATAACAATTCATTTTATTACAATTATATTAAATATTTTAATATTAGACAATAGTATTGATATAATTCCAAACACTGTTTTTATAAGATAAATTTTAGCTGCACAGAGCGTTTGGAGTCAATTATTGTGCTGTAGTAGTATCGGGGAGGAAGCCGCCGGCCTGCATCTTCCAAAGGTGGGCATAATGGCCTTTTTTGGCCAATAAGTCTTTATGGGTGCCCTCTTCCACGACCTTTCCTTGATTGAAAACGAGGATTCTATCCATTTTTGAAAGAGTGGACAGACGATGGGCAATCACTAGCGTTGTGCGGTTTTGCATGAGGTGTTCTAAGCTCTCTTGAATGTATTTTTCCGTCACTGAATCGAGTGAAGAAGTGGCCTCATCGAGGATAAGAATAGGGGCGCCAGCCAAGATAGCACGAGCAATCGCGATCCTCTGCCGCTCACCACCCGACAGCTTCGTTCCACGCTCCCCGACGAGTGAGGCATAGCCATTCGGACATCTATTGATAAATTCATCACAGTGGGCCAATTTCGCAGCGGCAATGATCTCCTCTTTCGTCGCATGGACGTTGCCATATTGGATGTTTTCTTCTAACGTACGGTGAAAAAGAACAGGATCTTGTGGGATAAGAGCCACCTGCTTGTGCAGAGATTCAAGTGTAATGTTTGCGATATCCTGTCCATCGATCAATATTCTCCCCTTTTCTATAGGGAAAAATCTCAAAATCAAATTCACAAAAGTCGATTTTCCCGCTCCGGAATAGCCAACCAACCCGACTTTTTCTCCGCCTTTTATGTGGACATCTTTTTTATCGAATACACGTTTTTTTCCATATTGGAAGGAGACATTTTCGAAGATGATTTCGCCCTGTTTGACCTTAAGTTTTGGAGTATTTGGAGGATCGATGATATCCTGTGGATCTTCCATGACAGATAGAGCCTGACTAGCAATCCCATAGGAATTAAACACTTGCGGCATCAGTTCCCCGGCAACCCACAGAATCATGAGCACATTAAAGGTAGTATTGAAGACTTGGATGACTTCTCCGGTAGTAATTTTGTTTTCCATCCAATAGAAAATCACTATGCCGTTCAAAAGAATGATTCCAATAATGAATAGAATCGACAAAGACAGAAGCATCAATGCCACGCAACGTTGAGCAATATAATTTTTTTCTTGTTCTACAACTTGATAGCGTGCGATGCGCTGTTTTTCAAATTTAAAGCGAAAGAATAGGTTTACAGCAAAATTATTTGTAAAACTATCGACAATTTTCCCCGCCAGATTACTACGTGATTCCCCGTGATCTTTCGAATAATGTACACATTTTGAAGTGAAAAAGAAGCAGATGGCAAAATGGGTGATAATCCATATTCCTAAAATGATAGAAAAAATGGGATTAATCTGTGAAAAGAACACAAGAATTAATATCGAAGATGCAATGGCCGGCAGGAATACCATCGCATTGTGAAGCAATGAAGTGATTTGAGTCGTCATATCACTAATTTTATTGGAAAGACTTCCTGCAAAATGCTCGTTAAAATAGTGCGGAGAATGCTGTTGAATATGGTCAAACATCAGCATCCGAATATCAGCTTCTAATTGAGGAAATACACGCGCATTCATCAAATCGCGATAACGAAAGAAAAATTCTACCATTATCCACAGAATAATCCCTGCAATTAACAGTGGCAATAGTGTATTCCATGCATTTGCTCTATCTGTATCATAGTGAGTCAATACATCGATAATTAACCCCAAAAGATAAGGCCAAACCGTGGAATCAACAGCCCACACAAGAGAGAACAAATAAATGAAGAAGAAACTCCACGGTTGCAACTTCATCATCTTCCAAATGAATGAAAATAAATGTTTGTAAGGAATCGTATTCAACTTTGTACTCATTTAGATCCCCCCCAACTAACAATAAACTAAAATTTATTTTATACCGATCGTGATTCAAAAGTTGGCATTTCGAGCGCGCCAAAACCCCGGGGATCAAAGATCGTAAGCGACCCCATATTGACTTAATATTGGGTCGCTTACGATCTTTGATCCGCGGGGATTTTCGCGCAGCTGGAAATGCCAAATTTTGAAACACGTTCGGTATATAACCAAGCCTTTTTGAGTGTGATGAGCTCCTTAAACTTAAATAGCATTTAAGTGATTAATTGCGTTTTGCAAATCTCGGGCATCGCGGAAGTTTTTCTTGTCGGTTGAATCAAGTCCTGCTTTGAATAACATTGCGCCGGCAAAAACCAAACTTGTAATCAAACCAACAGACATCCATTCAGGCACTGTGAGTATAGCACCCATTAAGGCAAAGGCACATCCGACAAATAAACCTACGCGTAAAATTAAGTCGGTTAATGCTGAATTTTTGGTGCGCTGACAAATTTGTTCTTTTAAGCACGCTGCATTTTCTGCATAGGCAGCTTTTTCTCTTTCTTTAGCATCGGTAGCAATGTTTTGGTAAGTCTTAAATCTTGCTTTAAAGGCACTTGTGTCATCAAGCTCACGGTTAGCATCTTCAAGTGTACTGATGCTTGTCCCAACAGTAAATAGAGCAATCCCTCCAACTACAGCTGCCACTACTCCTAAGAGTAAGGCATTGTTGTTATCTTCTTCATAACGGGAATACCCACGTGTAGGAATAATATATACCGGTGTTGGTTGCCAGAAATATGAGTATGAGCTCCATGGACTGTTATAATAATGATAGTGACGGATCACCGTCGGACCACTATATGATGAAGAGCCACTTTGTGCCTGTAATATCTCTTGAGCTAAATTAGTTGAAGATTGAGAGAATCCTTTGATGTCAGAATTCAATGTTGTAGTTTTCCCTAAAGATGGATTCCAAGATCCGGTATAAGAATTATCTGCAAATGTTGAGACCATGATTTATTCCTCGATTTAAAATTTAATCATAATAAAAAATACTATTATAATGCAATAAAAATAGTTTATAAAACCTTAAACAATAAGTATAGCAGGGTTTTCCAGCAAATTCTTTAATGTTCTTAAGAATTCAGCACCGGCAACTCCATCAATGACACGGTGATCGCCAGATAGTGTAAGTGTCATCTCATTGCCTGGAACAACATACCCATTGTGAATGACAGGCGTTGGTTGTATGCCACTTACAGCCAAAATTGCCGCTTGCGGAGGATTGATGATCGCAATAAACTCGGAAACCCCATACATCCCAAGATTAGAGATCGTGAAAGATCCACCTTTATACTCCTGAGGTTCAAGTTTTCCCTCTTTTGCGCGTGCCGCAAGATTTTTTATTTCGGCAGATATTTCACCGACGTTTTTGAAGTCGGCATGACGGACAATTGGAGTGATCAGCCCGCCGTTAATGCTGACGGCAACGGAAATATCAATTGTTTGAAAGCGGATGATGCTATTAGAAACAGAATTAAATCCGCTATTGACATTTGGATGGGATCTCAGTGCCAATGCAGTGCCTCGTACAACCAGATCATTGAAAGTAAGTTTTACGTCATGTGTTTTTAGTTGTTCACGAAGATCCACCATTGGCTGCGCATTGATTTTCATCGAAACATAGAAATGTGGGATGAATGTTTTAGCATCTTGAAGACGTTGACCAATGACTTTACGTATAGGCGATAATGGTTCTTCTGTATAAGATCCAGGTGCTATTTCGGGATGTTTATTGCTTCCAAAAGCCACGAGACCTGAAGGTTGCGCTTTTCCTAAATCGGCACTGACAATTCTATTCCTTGGTCCCGTCCCTTTGACTGTTGAGAGGTCGAGTCCTTTTTCCTTCGCAATTTTTCTAGCAAGAGGCGACGCTTTGATGCGCGATCCGTGAGATTCAGCAGGACGTGATTGAAAATTTTCGAGTGGGGCTTCAGGAAGAAAAGAAGGTTGGCGCATTGTGTTTGCCGATGCAGTCGCAGCAGAAACCGGAGCTTGCGCCTGCTGTACCTGTTCTTTGCCTTTGCCTTTTGTTGCAGGAACTACAGGTGCTGCTTCAACCGTTGCCTTCGGAGCTTCACCTTCAGGTTGATAGCCCTCGATGCTCTCCCCTTTTTTCTCTGTGAAGATAGCGACAGGTTGATTGACAATAGCCTCTTGACCATCATTGACTATAATTTTTCGTAGCCAGCCTGCATCTATTGCATTAAATTCTACCGTGGCCTTATCGGTTGCGACCTCAATCAATAGATCACCGGGTTCAACAGAATCACCCACTTTTTTATGCCATTTAACAATTGTTCCCTCTTCCATTGTAGGCGAAAGTTTTGGCATCGTTAGAGTAAAGGGCATGACGGTGAGCTCCTATTTATTTAAGTTGCGTTTTACAGCCTCTATGATACGAGAGACTGTTGGCATTGTTTCTTTTTCTAGAGCCTTGGAATAAGGCATCGGTGTTTCTCGCTGACACACACGTTCGATTGAGGCATCGAGATCATCGAAACAATGTTCTTGTATTTCAAAAGCGACCTCTGCGCAAATACCGGCAAAATAATGTCCTTCTTCAACAAGGACGCAGTGATTTGTCTTGCGCACTGACTGGGCGATCGTCGCAATATCTAAAGGTTTTATTGTACGTAAGTCGATGAGTTCCGCTTTAATTCCTTGTTTAGCAAGTTCCTTGATAACAAGGCGGCATACATTAACCATTTGCCCATGCGTGACAATTGTGACATCACTCCCCTGTTCAATGATGCTAGCTTTGCCTATCGGCACAAGATATTCCTTTGTTGGAATTTCCATTTTATCGCCGTACGACAATTCCGATTCTAAGAACAACACGGGATTATTATTGCGAATGGCAGATTTGAGCAATCCTTTGGCATCATAAGGATTCGTTGGCGCTATAATAATTAAGCCCGGAAAATTGCTATAGAGGGCTTCTACACAATGAGAGTGCTGACTCGAAACCTGAGCGGCAGCGCCATTGGGTCCGCGGAAAACAATAGGAACAGAAAAGCGATTCCCCGACATATAATACATTTTTGCGGCATTCGAGATGATGGGGTCGGCAGCAACAAAGGAAAAATTAAAACTCATGAATTCGACAACAGGGCGCAGTCCTGTCATTGCAGCGCCAATGCAAAGACCTGCAAAACCCGATTCAGAAATGGGAGTATCAATCACGCGTTGTGGACCCCACTTATCGAGCATTCCTTTTGTGACTTTATAGGCTCCGTTGTATTCAGCGACTTCTTCACCCATGATGAATACGCTATCATCGCGTGTCATTTCTTCATCAAGAGCCTGTCTTAAAGCCTCACGCATTTCAACTAATTGCATTTCCATGTTTTTCCCTTTCTTTATGGAGCAAACACATCTTCTTCTAACGTAATTGGATCAGGCCAAGGACATTCGTCAGCATATTTCATCGCTGCAATCATTCTTTCACGTTCAAACTTATCCATTTCTTTGATGGCATTTTCATTGATCATTCCTGCATCAATCAGCGATTGTTGGTAAGTGATAATTGGATCGCGCTGCATGCATTCTTTAAGATCATCTTTTGAGCGATAAAGAGCCGGATCCGAAACGGAATGTCCACGGAACCTCTCTGTGATGACTTCAACTAATACCGGACGATGTGTTTCTAACACTTCCTTGAAGACATGCTGAAAACCGGCATAGCAGTTATAAAAGTCCATGCCATCAAAAGTGTATCCCTTCATGTTGTAACCCGGAGCCTTGTCTTCAGCCAGACGTTCGACACAAATAGCGCGTTCCACAGCAGTACCCATTCCCCAACTGTTGTTTTCAATCACATAGATGCAAGGAAGATTCCATAAAGAAGCAATATTCAGTGCTTCGTGAAAAGTCCCTTGCGCCACAGCACCGTCGCCCATGAAGCAGACAGCAACTTCCCCCTTTATCTTTTTGTATTTTATTGTAAAGGCAGCACCTGTGGCGACAGGGATTTGCCCGCCCACAATACCAAATCCACCAAGGAGGCGATCTGTGTAAAAATGCATCGACCCGCCCCTTCCTTTAGCATTACCTGCCGCGCGACCATAGAGCTCAGCCATTAATTCATTTGGCGTAGCACCAAGTAGTAGCGCTAAAGCATGACAACGGTATGAAGTGATCCACCAATTATTAGGACCCATCACTTGTAGTGCAGCAGTTTGGATGGCTTCTTGCCCAATATAGGAGTGAAAGAATCCTCCAACTTTACCATGTAAATAAGCAGATTCAGCTCTAACTTCAAAATTGCGGATAACGAGCATCTTGCGCAAGTTTTCTAACAGAGCAGCCTTTCCAATCGATTTCAATAGCTTTTTTTGATCGGAAGGAAAGAATTTATGTTTATTTGAATTTGTATCAGCCATAAGTTATTTTAACCTTTAACAACAACGTGTTATGTTAACTTTTATCTCATGCAATTCTGGTTCAGGTATTCCTAAGGCAACATCTTCAGCAACTTTTTTATCGACGACAGCGGTGACGCAAGCATCGGACCACACATTGATGGCACTCTCCAGCATGTCTATCATCGTATAAAAAGGCAAGATTACTCCAAGAATATTTAATGGAACATCCATCGCAGCAAGGAAAGCGCTTGCTAAAAAGTAGCAACCCATTGGAACTCCGGCATTTCCAACTGCGGCTAAAGTCGCGATAAAAATCCAAAGGAACATCTCCCCCCCAGAAAAAACAACGCCATTACTCATCGATACAAACAATACGGTCGTTAAGATGAAAGCAGCACAGGCGTTCATATTTATTGTCGTACATAGTGGTAATGTAAAGTTAGCAACTTTCGGTGATATTTTCAAATTCTCTTGTGCACACCGCATTGCCATTGGCAAAGCAGCACTTGACGATTTCGTGAAAAAGGCAACAGATAAAGCCGGCATCATTCCTCGTGCCATTCTCATGGGGGAAACACCATTAAATTTTAGAAATAGCGGTAGGACAACGATTGCCTGCGTAAAATTGGCTGCAAGCACGCAAATGAGATACAACGCTAAACTCTTGACTTCCAATCCTTCACGAAAATCTTTTACGAACAACGTGATAAATGCCCAAATCGCAAAAGGCATTAATTTTACAATCCATGTCGTAATCTTCATAATGGCAGCATAAAGACTGGAAAAAAACGAATGCAAGACGACACGATTTTTCTGCGGTAAAGATAATGTTGCTAGGCTGAGCAACATCGCAATAAACAGGACACCAATGACGTGATTTTCACTAAAAGGCTGTACGATATTTGAAGGTATGCTTTTAATGAGGTACGAGTAATAGCTCCCTTGATTTACCGCAACTGAGCTATCGCTTCCGAGTTCAATTTGCGATGATGTACTAACCGGATCAATCATAAGAAAGTAGCCCAAGGCCACAGCTGCAGCAATCACTGTTGTAAACAGAGTGTATTTGATTGTGCGTTTGCCCAAACTTTTTATCTCGCTAATACTGTCCATTCCGGAAGCCGTCGAAACGATCGAGAGAAAAATAATCGGAAGACTGACAAGTTTAAGCAAATTGATAAAAATTTCTGAGACGACATTAGCAGCAGAATCTATTACCGGTAAATTTAGATATCCGGCAAAAAGTCCTAAAACTGTAGCCAATGCTATTCTTACATTTGGAGTAAATATTTTATTAAACACAAATCCTCACATGATTTTATATTTTCTCGGCTCTTCGTAGCTTAGCTTCTCTGAAATAGATCATCGCTCCATTTATCAGGGCTGTACCGATGATCACGTCAACTACTCCTCTAATATCGTTGCTCAACCCTAGGAATTTAATAGACATTCCCAAAAGAATCATTCCACCAAGTAAAATGTAGTATTTAGCACTATAAATCTGCTTGATATGTGCCGGATTTGACAAAGTGGCAATTCTATCTGCACCGCGTTTCGCCGATTTTCCAAGGACATAGCGTCCTTTAAAATATCCGATATAAAGAGCAACAATCAATAATACAATAGCCGCCACCTCCATCCCCCCAACATATTGAGCTAGCGCATTAACTACAGGCAAATGGTTTGAAGCCGTCGATGATGCTTGGAAATCACCCAAGAGGAGCCCTAGTCCAAGTTGTAATAAATAGGTGCCAACACCCAACCATACAAGGCCAGAGAAAATAATTAATTTTGAATGACTAAATTTCATTTGATTTCCTTGGTGTGAGTTTTATACCGAACATAACTCAAAAATTGGTTGTTGACTGCGTCGGCTTTGCGTCAAAATTTTTGTCTTCACTCGTGCCTTGCCAAAGGCAATGGTCACTCGCTCCAGACGAAAAATTTTGAGCAGCCTCCTTGTCAAAAAGCCAATTTTTGAATCACGTTCGGTATAGATCGAAT
>Ga0206832_10165_pt1 | contig 16807 bp, 10 predicted proteins | sample Alteio_BWOrgCont_74_FD_152896 | JGI IMG/M metagenome (GOLD analysis project Ga0206832, IMG submission 152896) | Enriched cells from forest soil in Barre Woods Harvard Forest LTER site, Petersham, Massachusetts, United States -... | ecosystem: Environmental > Terrestrial > Soil > Temperate forest >... | reverse complement strand
ATCGCAGGAAGATTATTATAGCACACCTGGGCAATGGCGCAAGCATGGTGGCGGTAAAAAATGGCATCGGCATAGAAACAACTATGGGTATAAGCCCAATTGGCGGATTAGTGATGGGAACCCGCAGCGGCGATCTCGACCCGGGCGTATTACTATTTCTATTGAAGGAAGGGCATCTTACACCACCCGGGCTTGATGAATTACTAAGCAAGAACTCGGGACTGAAAGCTATTGGCGGCACTAACGATGTTCAACAGCTACTGGCCAATGAAACGAAAGACCCAAAGGCTAAATTGGCACTCAGCATTTTTTGCTACACTGCCAAAAAATATATAGGTGCACTTGCCGCTGCTATGGGCGGTTTGGATATGCTCATTTTCACGGGTGGAATAGGCGAGAATTCGCCAATTATACGCGACCGCATTTGCGGGAATATGGATTTCCTCGGCATTAACATCCATCAGCAATCAAATCAAACTTCAAGCGAGGTTATCTCTCCCCTTTCAAGCAAAGTGCAGGTAAGGGTAATACCCACTAACGAGGAATGGATGATAGCGCACCATACCAGGAATTTTATTGACAACAATTAAATAATTATCAATCATGAACGTACTTTCAGAAAAACAGATCGGCAAAATTCACGCTTATTGGCAGGCGGCTAATTATCTTTCTGCCGGCCAGATATATTTACAGGACAATCCCCTGTTAAAAGGGCCACTATTCCCCGAGCATATTAAGCCACGTTTACTTGGCCACTGGGGAACCTCACCTGGTTTAAACCTGGTTTATGTTCACCTTAACCAGCTGATAAATGATACTGGTGCAGATGTACTTTATATTTGCGGACCGGGGCACGGAGCGCCAGCCATAATTGCGCATACCTATTTGGAAGGCACCTATTCCGAAGTTTACCCCAAAGTAAGCCAGGATGAAGGAGGAATGTTACGTTTATTCAGACAGTTTTCTACGCCGGGCGGTATCCCCAGTCACGTAAGTGCCCATACCCCCGGGTCAATAAATGAAGGCGGCGAATTAGGGTACGCTCTTGTGCATGCCTTTGGAGCTGCATTTGATAACCCCGACCTGCTGGTGGCTTGTGTAGTGGGTGACGGCGAAGCCGAAACCGCCCCGCTGGAAGGCAGCTGGAAATCCATTAATTTTCTTAATCCCAAACGAGATGGCGCAGTGCTCCCTATACTACACTTAAACGGATATAAAATTTCCGGACCAACCGTCCTTTCACGCTTAAGTGATGTTGAACTCACCCAGTTATTTATGGGGTATGGCTATGATGTTTTATTTGTTGAAGGTGACGACCCAATGGTAGTTCACCATCAAATGGCAGGTACGCTGGCCGAAGCTTACAGAAGAATTAAAGATATTCAACACGAAGCCAGAACAGAAGATAAACTACACCATGCCAAATGGCCAATTATTATTATGAGAACGCCAAAAGGCTGGACAGGGCCAAAAGAATGGGATGGTGTACCGATTGAGGGGACATTCCGTTCGCATCAGGTGCCATTAATGGGTGTTAAGGAAGATCCGAAAAAGCTCAGGTACGTAGAAAAATGGATGCGCAGCTATGCCCCTGAAAAACTATTCGATAAGAACGGAAGGTTAATTCCTGAACTGGCAGCAATTGCGCCAAAGGGTAAAAAACGAATGAGCGCGTTACCTTACGCAAACGGTGGCCTTTTATTAAAAGAATTGCTGATGCCCGATTTTAGAAAATATGAACTGGCGGTTCCTGAGCCGGGTGTTACCGAAGCAGAAAGCACCCGTAATTTAGGTAAATTTTTACGCGATATATTTACATTAAACAAAGACAATCAAAACTTCAGGCTTTTCTGTCCCGATGAAACCAACTCCAACCGTTTGGAGGCGGTATTTGAAGTAACCGAACGTTGCTTTATGGAACCAATTATACCTATTGATGATAAACTATCAGTAGACGGCCGGGTAATGGAGGTTTTAAGCGAACACCTTTGCGAAGGCTGGCTGGAAGGCTATTTATTAACCGGCAGGCACGGCCTGTTCCCTTGTTATGAAGCATTTGCAACTATAGTAGACTCAATGGTTAGCCAATATGCCAAGTGGACCAAAACAGCCCGTGAGCTGCCATGGCGCAAACCTGTTGCTTCGTTAAATTACCTGCTAACATCGCACGTTTGGCGCCAGGATAACAATGGTTACAGCCACCAAGGACCGGGATTTATTGATACCGTTGTAAATAAAAAAAGCGCCGTAGCCAGGATTTATCTGCCACCTGATGCAAATACACTACTATCGGTAATGGACCATTGCCTGCGCAGTAAGGATTATGTAAACGTAGTTGTTGCAGGTAAGCAGTCCGAATTGCAGTGGCTAACAATGGACGAAGCTATTGAACATTGTGCCAGAGGTGCCTCAACGTGGAACTGGGCCGGTAATTGCGATGATGAAACTCCGGATGTTGTTTTAGGATGTGCGGGTGATGTGCCTACACTGGAAACCGTTGCCGCGGCCTGGTTGTTAAGAGAATATATGCCTGATTTGAAAGTCAGGGTGGTTAATGTGGTCGACCTGATGTCTTTATCGCCGGTGGCCTATCACCCTCATGGGATGAGCGAAGAATATTTTAATTCATTATTTACCGATTCAGCGCCTGTTATTTTTGCTTTCCATGGTTATGTACGTATTATTCATGACCTTGTTCACGGTCGGCCCGATCCGGCACGTTTTCACGTAAGAGGATATATGGAGGAAGGTACCACCACTACCCCATTTGATATGGTGGTACTTAACCAAATGAGCAGGTATCATCTGGCTATGGAAGCAGTAAAACGGGTGCCAGGAATGCACTTACGTGCGGACGCGTTTATTGCACATTGCGAAGCGATATTAAGAGAACACCGTGACTATATATGCACTTACCTGGATGACATGCCGGGGATTAAAAATTGGAAATGGACAGATGAATCAGTAGACGTTCTTAAATAACGCCGGAGTTTTTATGATGAAAAGCATTTTTTATCGTGTCCTAAATCATACCATTTACTCCGGTAATTGCCAAATTTTACATAAAAGACCATTAATCCTAAAACAATGAGAACCTTACTTGTAATTAATGACAGTTCCCCTCAAGGTGACCATGCTGCAAAATTTGCATTAATAGTTGCCCAGGCATTGGAAGCAAACATTATAATAGCTAATGCCTGTAAAGCTATAAAAAATGTGCAGAAGGATAACGTATTGGTTGGAGGTGCTAATGATGATAGTCCGGAACATTGCGAGGCTGAAATAACAGACAATTTAGTTAAGGTGAACAGTCATCATGATGGCTTTAAACCCGAAATAACAGAGATAGATATTTCAGCATTTAATGAAGTACAATTGGCGGAATTTTCAAACAAAGAACAAGTTTGGATGATTGTTAAAGGAATGGCCGACCATTCGCCGGAAACATTATCTAAAATGCATATTAACATCAATACTTTATTGAATAAGGTACGTTGCCCGCTGTTAATGGTTCCTCTTCATTGGCATCTAAAACAAATTGAGAGACTGGTTTATATAGCAGATCTGCGGTATTGTCGCCTACAATTTGTAAGGTTTTTAGCAGAGTTGGCCAAGCCCTGGAACGCTATTATATCTATTGCCAATCTTTCTGCAAAAGGACTACCCTATATGTGCGAAGAGTACGCGGCAACTGTTTTTAAAGATGAGATATATTGCAATGTAAAATACGATCAGTTGCTTTTAAATAATATTAAAGAGCGCGATCTGAACAAAGCTGTTGATGTAATGATAAACGGGATGCATAACGATGTGCTGGTAATGGTTAATCATCGTTTTCATTTTGAAGAAATTGTGGGTACTTACATCACTGAAGAACTTCCGGCTCATATTACAGTACCATTACTTATTTTCCCTTATTAAACTTGAATTATGCCTGTAATGTCATATTGCCGCTGAATTTGTACTGCTAGCTTAAAAATATACACATCACTTTAAAAGAAAGGAAATAATCACAACTAATCGGGAAATGCGCACATTAAGCAGCGTCGTTTTTCGCCCCATCTTTGTATTGTCAAAACACATCAAAAACTTTAAAAATTAAAAAAGATGGAAAATCAAGCAAAAACCTCAGCAGTAAAAAACGTAGTATTGGTACATGGCGCATTCGCCGATGGTTCCGGTTACAAAGGTGTTTATGAAAAACTTACCAAACAGGGTTACCACGTAACCATTGTACAAAACCCATTAACTTCCCTTGAAGATGATGTAAAAGCAACAAAATTGGCCCTGGATGCACAGGATGGCCCGGCTATCCTTGCAGGCCACTCATGGGGCGGTGCAGTTATTACCCAGGCAGGCAATCACCCGAAAGTTGCAGGGCTGGTATATATCGCCGCCTTCCAGCCAGATAATAACGAGACAGCACTTCAATGGTTCCAGACCGCTCAGCCTGCGCCGGAAAACGGCGTGTTGCCTCCTGATGACAATGGCATCGTTTATTACGATAAAGCAAAGTTCCATGCCGGTTTCTGCGGTGATCTGAGTAAAGAAGATGCGGAATTTATGTATGCATCGCATGGCGAGTTCTACGGCCAATGCTTTGTAAGCCCGATCTCTGAGGCCGCATGGAGAAGTAAACCAACATTCGGTATTGTAGCCACCGAGGATAAAAGTATTAACCCTGAAATTCAGCGTACTATGTACAAACGTTCCAATACAAAAGTTACCGAGATCAAAGGCAGTCACGCTGTTTACATCTCGCAACCGCAGAAAGTAGCTGCTGTAATAGCAGAAGCAGCACAAGCCGTGTCTGTCAATTAATCCGGCTGTCAATTTATAATTTAAGCCCCATTTACCGTAACCGGTAAATGGGGCTTATGATTTTACGAAAGTATGGAAAGGGTATTCCTAAAACACAGGAATCACAAAATTTAAACTTTGGGTTTCGATTGTACTTTCGTAATTTGAACCTTGATTGGGCAGCAGCCGGTGGCTACGCTGCATTTGCCGGTAATTAATTTATTTGATCGATAATGAAGCTTAAACTAAGGGAGGAAAATACAGGCGGCGAATTGCTGCTTTTTAAAGACGAGACGGGATTTGACAGGTTGTTTTTCACCAGAGACAAGTTCAATAAATATTTTACCATCGCATGGAACATGGGGGAAAACCAAACTGTTACCATTGACGGAACGGAATATAATTTCCCTGCCAACTCTTTGCTGACCCTTTTGTTTAACCAATCCTTTAGCTTCGAAAATTCAGCCGGGATCATAGCCTGGCAGTTTAACCGTGAATTTTACTGCATTATTGATCACGATAGTGAGGTGAGCTGCGTTGGGTTCCTGTTCAGCAGTACAGATCATTTATTCGTTGAGCTAAATGACCAGGCACAACAAAAGCTACAACTGCTATCCGACGTTTTCATTGAGGAATTCAAGACATCGGACAATATCCAGAATGAAATGTTGCTGGTATTGCTAAAGCGTCTGATCATCTATGTAACCCGGTTGGCCAAAGTTGGGTATACACCTGTCAAAAAACTTCAGGACGAAAAATTTCATATCATTCGAAAATTCAACCTGCTGGTAGAAGCAAATTTCAAAACCGAGCACACCGTTAGTTTTTATGCGGAGCAGCTTTGTAAGGCCCCCAAAACTTTATCCAATCTTTTTGCAATTTTTAACCAGAGGACCCCTTCGCAAATCATCCAGGAAAGGATCATAGTGGAGGCTAAACGACTTTTGTACTATACTGACAGATCGATAAAGCACATCACCTTTGAGCTTGGGTTTGAAGACGTGTCCTATTTCTCTAATTTCTTCAAAAAAAACACAGGTGCATCGCCCTCTGATTTCAGGAATCTGCCTGAAGGCTCCAAAGAGGAAAAATAACCACAATTAATCGGAAAACGTAACACAATTCTCTGTTTACCGTTATTCGGGGTCAGATAAGCATTTTTACAAAATTACCAGCCTATTATTCCGCCAACCTTGAAAAACTTATCGGTTGGCTCCCTTTGTATTCTTCATCTCCATAAACTATCAATAAGCCATCCTGTTCGGATGACTTATTGATAGTTTAACAATAAAAGAATTAGGGGATTGGAAGCTCTTATTTTAACACATCATAAAACATAGTGATCTCGCTCATATTGGTATAACTTGGTTCGTTATCGGCATTATGTATAACTCTTATGCGTATGTAACGCACCGGGGCAGTGGTATTATCCAGGTTAACTTTTAATGCCGCTGATCCATCATCACTTCTTTTAACTTCTTTAAGTAGTACCCATCCTTTTGAGATTGCTTCAGCTGCCCATCCCGGATCATTGGGTTGTAAGGTTGTTGCCGCATTTGTAATATCCGCTATGCCCCATACTTCAAAATCATTAGGATTATGGCAGCAATTACGTCCGGTTTCCTCTATTTGGGTTAAGCCATTATATACTTTACCCATATCAAAGGTTAAGGTTTGCGGCAACGGATGCGCACCATCACTATGGAAGATATCCGGGAAGCCCTGCGGGCCAACACTGCCATCCCATAACCTGTCCTCATCCGTGTCTCCTTCATAAGGGTTCATATCATAAGGAAGCTTCACTTTTGCAAACAATGCTTTATTACAAACCGCATAACCAAATATTTGCGGGTACACCGTATAGCCATTAACATTAAAGGTATCAATTGCGCCTATAACCGGCACAAACGTCGACCTGTAATCCAATGTTGAACCTCCTTTAAAATCGGTTAAGGTAATACTACTATCCCTGTATAACAGCTTTTGTACCGCTACTCCGCTCCTGTTTGTATATCTGATGGTGGTGGACTTGTTATGGGCAAAACTAAATGTTTCACCTGCCGTATCAATAGGGTAAAAGTTGAGTATTACGTTACCTGCTGTAGTTACAGTATATGGGTTTGATACCTTGTAGGCCCGGTTAACAAGCCCGGATTGATAGTTTGGCCCATATACCTTTACATTATTAATATCAAGAGGAATAGACCTGTCACCTTTTGCATCATAAGAATACACTGTAAATGAATATGAATATTCATTTAGGTTTGGGATTATAACTTTTAAGGTATCAGCAGGGTTATGATCTGTTGACGGGTAAACAAGTGAGTCGGCATTATTATTCCAGATAATAACATACTTTACTATGCTTGGGTCGGAGCTTGGATTCCATAACAGCTCCGCCCGCAAATTACCGGGTTCTGAATGCGGGTTATTTACCACTCCCGGATATACCAGTTCCTTTCCTTTTAAGAAGTTCCTGAAATCCGTATCACTTTTCGCACAACTAATGAGGCCTGCAAACAACATTGCTACAGCCAATATTTTGAAAATTAATTTCATGTTTTTTTATTTAAACATTTATAAATGTTATTGCGGATTACCATAAATTGAAAATTCCATAACGTGTGCAAAATCTCCACCCGACCATGTGTCATGCACTAATAACCGGAAGTAATGCACCGGAGGCGAGCCAGGGGTAATGTTAAAATTAACTCCCGCCGCTACAAATGCCGCATCAGCTGCATTTGTAAAACCAGGTGAAAGGCCTGATGGCGGATCAGGATAATGATAATTACCCAAATTCACCCAATCACCAACTACTGTTCCGGCTGTTGCAGATTGCGGTAATATGGCATCCACCGGGGCAGCTTTATTGGATCCCCAAATAGAGAAGTCCCGCGGATTACCGTGTGCGTAAGCATACTGATCGGGCCTTTCCCACATAATAAAGCGGCTCAACTGTGCAGATACACCCAAACTAAAGGTACATTGTATTGGTGGCGGGGCACCCGGAGCAGTATGCCATCCATTAGAATAGCCATCTGTTTTATTATCCCACAAAAACGGAACTTCCCATCCGTATGCTGTCGGGCTGTCGCTTGGTAATTTATAATTAGAGAATTTAGTTTTGTCGAGCAATGTTTCAAACAGTGGGGTAATAGTTACCAATGTTGTATCGGAAATATTCCCGAACTGATCTGTAATATATACGCCAAATTTTTGTGGGGTTGCAGGATATCCTCTTACTGTGTAATTCACCGTATCAACATTTGTATAATGCTGATCTGCTACTTCAAGTGCTTGTGTTGAAGTGCTAAAGGCTATCAATATGATGCCTATATCCTTTTTTCCGGGGTTTAATGCCTTTATGTTTATCCCGCCAAAGTCGGCAGATAATTGCACCGTTGGTTTAATAAGCTGGTAAAAAGGAGTATCGGGGTGTACTGTCACAATAACCGGGTCAGACTGTACATTAGCCCGGCTTACCGACCATAGGGTTACCTGGTAATCTTTACTTTGAGCAAAACCATCAACCTTTATAGTATCAGTATAATAACTTGATTTGGTTTGGCGAACGGTTTTACCATTGATATTGTATTGCGCCTGAACGTATAACAGGTTATCAGAATTGGGCAGCGTATAAGTTATGTAAGCTGCACCATTAAGATTTTTCACCTTGATATTGGTAACAACGCCGGGCTTTGTTTTATCATTGGAAACGGGTTCGTTATAGCCATTATTCTTCTTACACGAACCCAATAACATTACCACCATCACCGGGATTACCGGTAGCAACAGCTTTAAATATTTTTTAATTTTCATCATCATTTTAAGTATTAAAAATTCATGAATTGCATTTCTTGCACTACTACCAGTAAGGATTTTGTACCAGGTTATTATCAATTATCAGATCATTATCTTTAATTGGCCATAAATAATTCCTTACGCCGAATACCGGGATAAGTACTGTACGGGGGTGATAATAATTACCGGGCTCGGTTTCATAGATATTCCAGCCCTGCAGCGGTGTGCTTAATACATTTTGCAATTCTTTCCACCTGCGCAGGTCCCAGCCGCTCTGCGCTTCAAAACAAAGTTCTATTCTTCTTTCCTGGTGAATTATAGCTCTTAAACCATCCTGTGTAGCGGGTTTGGATGGATTTTTTGAATAATTTGCCCATGAATTAACCACGCCATCCAAACCGGCGCGTGCCCTTACCATATCAATGTAGGATATGGCTTCGGGGGTAGGTCCATTAACTTCATTTAATGTTTCGGCATATAAAAGATACAAACCTGATAAGCGCATTAGCGGCAAATGAAAATCAACGGGTACAAAGCCGTCATCATAAACTGATAGATAGTTAGCCAGTTTTTTTGGCCAATAGCCTGTAATGTTCAGCGTATTTAAATCTTTAGGGCCGGCCAATGAGGAATTGCCACGTGCTTCAACATGATAAAGGTTATTTGGATCTGTTTTGCCATTACCGAACCAGATACCACCGTCAAAACCCAGATTTGCATAAAACCTTGGCTCGCGGTTAAAATGCTCGCTTGCCGTTGTATAGCCATTATCAATATAAAACCGGCTGGCATTGTCGCCTACTTTAAGGCTAAACCTGTTGGCATAATCAAAAGTATTGTCTTCGTTTATGGGTACTCCTTTATCTGAATAAAAAAGCTCGGCCGTATTTAGGGGAACAGCAAATGTTGAAGGGTTTGAGAATATATTGATAGCCGAAAGCGACGTTAACCTCGGTGTTGCATACCCCTGGTCGGGAAACACAGGATTTAAGGCCCAAATGAGTTCCGGATTTTGATCCCACTTTCCGGTTACGGCATTCTGGATACTCAATAATTTAGTTAACGAGTCAGGAACACTTATGGAAGGATCGCTGAAATGGTATAATTTTAATCCTGCTGCAGTACAGGCATCAATTGCCACCTTACAGGCAGTGGCTGCTTTTTGCCATTTCGTAGCATCATAAGTACTTGAAAAAAGTAATTGCCCGTTGCTGTTTTTAACACCGGAATAATCAGGGTTACCATTAAATAAAGGGCTTGCCTGGGTTGCCAAAACTTCGGCTTTAACTGATAAGGCAATTACTGAAGTAATACGGCCCAGTTCCTGAGCCTGGTTTTCAATAACCGGCGGCAGGTCTGGCGCAGCCTCATCAAGCAACTGAACTATGTAACTGAATACCGAATCAACCGGCGACCTGGCAACTCTAACCTGTTCGGTAGATGCCGTAATATCTAAATTAGTTTTAATAATGGGTATCGGGCCATACAAACGCAACAGATAGTAATGGTAATACGCTTTTAAAAATTTCACCTCAGCTATCCAGCGCGCCTTCTCAGTTGGTGTAAGATCAACAGGCTCGTTAATATTATCGAGCATAATGTTACATCTGCGTATCGACCGCCACATAGCCTGCCCGCCATTTTGCCCATCCCAAAAGTTTAAACCGGGATTAGCGCTGTTTTGGGTGCCGCGTATAAGCGCGAACCCGGTTTCCATCAACGGGTGATTGGTTAGGTTATTAGGATAGATGATCTCGGATGAGGTTGTAAAACCAACATTTGCTGTAGGATCATATAATTGCTGTAACGTAGCATAACAGGTAAACAGGTAATTCTCAGCCTCGTTACGGTTCCTGAAAGCATACTCTAAAGTACCGGTGTTATCAGGAACAACATCTAAATATTTTTTACATGATGCCCCCGTAAGCAGTAAGGCAAACAGTAATAAAATTTTATAATATTTTTTCATAATCTTAATATTTTTCAAATGAGTCAATAATGTTATAGGGTTACATTTACACCCAGGTTAAACACTTTCTGAATAGGGTAAGCAAATCCATTACCCCCAAGCTCAGGATCCCATAATTTAAATGGAGCCCATGTATACAGGTTCAAGCCGTTAAAATATATGCGAAGCTTTGTGATATGTAATTTTTGCGACACCAGGGCAGGCAGGGTATAACCCACCTCAACTGATTTAAGGCGCAGAAAACTTCCGTCGCGCATCCACCAGGTACTGTTTTGGCGGTTATTTTCTATCTGGTTACCAGTTACGCCCAAACGTGGATATTCTGCATACAGGTTTTGGTTATCCTCCGACCAGTGATTATCGGCAAAAGCCTTTAGTAATTGTGTGTTACCATATATATACTGATCAGGGCTTTGAATGAAAGGGCTTACCCTGCTTGGGTCAATAAAGAAAGACACTTTTGTTTGCCCCTGGAAAAATGCCGACAAATCGAAATTCTTATAGCCCGATGATATTCCGTATCCGTAAACAATTTCCGGAACTGTAGGATAGCCTATAAATGTTTCATCCGCTCCATCAATCTTACCATCGCCATTTAAATCGCGGTATTTAATATCTCCGCCTTGTGGTGGTATGCCACCGGTAGAAAATATTTGCGAAGGCGAGTTTTTTGCTTCATTATCATCCACAAACAAACGCTCTGCAATATATCCGTATTGGCGGCCAATTACCTGCCCGGTTTCATAACGGTATCCTTCCTTATATTGAGGCTCTTCAAAATTACCATACGTGCTCACAGCATAAGTAAAGTTGCCACGGCCCTGCAGCCAAAAGTTTTTACCAAACTGCTGTTTATAATCCATTTGAAGGTCTATACCTTTCGAATTTGCGGTTCCTATGTTTGCTGAAACATCTGGATTTCCATTGCTGTCAAGGGCTTCAAGTCCCAATGTCGCGGGTAGCGAGGTACGTTCCTGTAAAATATTATACCTATGGTATTTGTAAACCTCGGCAACTACGTTCAATCCTTTTAATACAGTGAATTCAAGGCCCAGGTTAAGCTGGCGCGATGTTTCCCAGGTAACATCAGGGTTGGCATAGTTATTAATATATACACCATTACGTGTATAGCCATTATTGGTACCAAACGTAGCAGGGTTGCCGCCATTAAGGTTTACATCAGAAATATAATAAAACCTTTGCGAGCCAATATTATCGTTACCAACGGTACCATAAGTTGCACGTAATTTGAAACGCTGGACTATATTACTTATGCCATCGTCATCCCACCATTTTTCATTGGAGGCTACCCATGAACCACCTATGGTTGGGAAAAACCCGAACCTGTGCGCGGCTGAAAACCGTTCCGTTCCGTTATACCCAAAGTTAAACTCTAAATAATAACGGCTTTTATAAGAGTAAGTGGCACGACCTGCAACGGTTACATTTCGATAGGGCAACGATGCCTGCAAACTTGTCGCGTTTGAATAAATGGTTTGTTGTTGTGTAGAGATCAAAGAAGCGCTAACACTGTGATTTCCAAACTTCCTGTCATAATCTAACACTCCCTGAAAAAAAACATAGGTATTTTGGTTATCATCACTTGGATTGTGAGAATATGATAGATATTCCTGTGCCACATTACTACCGGTAGTTTGGGGGTTTAACCACTGCAGCGTATACTGGTCAGTTGTTTTATCATAGGTTTCTACGCTATAATAATAGGGCGAATAAGCGGTTTGTGAATCAAAGTATGAATACCGGTTGGTATGGAACAAACCATGAAAATAAAGCCCTTTGGTAATGAAATTCAGGTTTTGGTTAAGCTCCAATTGTGCCGACATTCTTGATTCGGTGTAGTTTTTATGTCCGCGCAATAAAGCAGCATAAGGGTTATTATCAGTTATACCGGGAACATTACCAAACAATATGTGCTTGGTATTTATATTGGCTGAATCTGCCGGGAAATAAGCCGGAAATGCAACCGGACTGGTATGCATGGCTATGTTGTACAGATCGGTTTGAAACGAAGCATCAGAAGTTTCCGGGCCGTTGTAATCGTTAAACATACCTTCCAGCCGGGCAACAAGTTCAGTTGATTTGGTAAGGTTGATGTTTACATTTGTGCGGATCTGGTAGTTTCTGAAGTTAACATTGTTATCATTATTATTAGCTATATTCTGGTTTAAAATACCGTGATCGATGCTATATGAACCGGATACGTAATACCGGGCCAAATCATTGCCACCACTAACATTCAAATCACCCCTTTGGGTAGTTGTTGAATTTTTAAACAACATTTTCAGCCAGTCAACCGCCGGATATACATATTGGTTACTGCCCGGCGCGTGTGCTATTGTAGCTTCTGTATTTAAAATTTGGTTTTGCGTAAAAGGCAGCGGAGCTAAAGGATCACGGGTAATAGTAGCTTCGTTATAGAGCTTCATATACGTTATCGGGTCGGCAAGCTGGAGTGTTTGTGCCGATTGCGAAATAGAATTCTCGTACCTAAAATTAACAATGGTTTTGCCAATCTTACCCGATTTGGTTGTTACCAGGATAACTCCATTAGCACCTCTTGCACCATAAAGCGCGGTAGCACTTGCATCTTTCAATATAGAAAAGCTGGCAATATCATCAACCTGCAAGCGGGCAAGGTCATCTGCCGAATATTCAACGTTATCAATTAAAATAAGCGGGCTGGTATTGTAGCCAAATGTTGTTACACCCCTTATAAAAAATTGTGCGTTATCCTGCCCTGGCTGGCCGCTTGGCTGGTAGGCAATAACACCCGCCACCTGCCCTGCTAAAGCATTGGTAAGGTTACTTGCCGGTATGCGCAGATCCGACGGGTTTACCGTTGTTACTGACCCTACAACCGCTTCCTTAACTTGCCTGCGGCCATATGCGCTTACAACTACTTCGGCTGTTGTATTATTAACTTGCCTGAGAATTATGTTATAAATTTTCAGGTCTTTTGAAACAATAACCTTTTGCGTAATATAACCTACAAAAGAGAAATTGAGTTCAGTTCCGTCGGGAGCGTTTAAAGTAAAGTGTCCTAGATCATCAGTAACTGCGTGTATTTTTTTATTGCCGATAGCTGATATATTCGCCCCCCTTATTCTAACTCCGAGAGAATCGGATACGCTTCCGGAAATGTTTAGCTCTTGTGCCTGCGTATTCATTGCCGTAATGCTAAACGTGAGCATCATTATAAAAAACAAACAGGCCGAAGGATTAAGCGGCCTTTTTATTCCCCATAGACGCTTAATAAAATTGTAAAGTTGCTTCATATATATTGGTTTAATAATTAGTTACAGAAATAGATTATGCCGTAGCTTTATATTGATATAATTGGATTTAACCTGTTAAATAAAACTTTAATAAAAGGCAAAGAGGATCTGTTCCACATGGTTTCAGCCCATGTAGTTTGTTATACTTACGGATGTAATTGCGTTTATTTCAACCAGACTTCCCGAAACGGATCACAAATAATTTTGTGCCCTTCAGGCTTTAAAAAAAGTTAACACATACTTTTCAGTACGTTTCAACTTTACAGGTTTTTTAACGGTGTAAGTAAATCATTTGCATATTATCAGGTTTTGTATTTGTTAATTGGTTTAGTAAAACTATTGCCATAAGAGTACTTTTGAAATGGATAAACCTTTTAATTTAATGGACTATACTATTATTTGTAACATTTTTGTTATCCGATTAATTAAAAATAGATAGCTGTATATAAATAGAAAACCCACAGCAATATTGCCGGCTATTTAAATTAATGGATTATACAAGAAACAAGGATAAAATATAAAAGCAGGCAAGTGATACCAAAGCCGCGCGCGGAAGTTATCTGAACATCCAGAACAATGTGATCATTATTGCTAACAAAACTAATGAAAGGAGCTTGTAGTTGCCGATACCCTTCCATCCCGGGCTTTTGAGTGATTCAAATGGAGATGCCCAGGTTAGTCCTGCCGTTATTGCGTTAGCAGCAACAGGATAGATATAAGAAAAGATAACCTGTATAAACACACAAAAGCAAAACAAGTAAAAGGCCATCATCATGAAGGGAATATGCCCGATGACCGAATCTGGTAAAAGCTTACCTATAAAAAAAACACCAACGCCAACGGCGGAACCTATCCAAAGGGTGAGTTTGGCTGATTGAGCAGAAGCACCTTTCCAGAATATGCCTAAAATAAACACACAGGTAATAGGAGGCGCAATATGCGCTATAATATCGTTTAACCCGATAAAGATACTTTCATAATGATTTAACAACGGCAATAAAGCGATGGATAAAATTAAGGACAGCGCGGCTGCAACCTTACCGATCTTTATTAATGCATCATCCCCGGCATCGGGCTTTCTTCGTTTATAAATATCGTAGCTTACCAGCGTTGATATGGAGTTTAACGCCCCGGAAATCTGGCTCATTAATCCGGATAATAAAGCCGCAACCAATACACCGATCAGCCCCTTGGGAATTAACTGGGTGATCATAAGCGTGTAAATACCTTTGCTGTTTACAACAGCCTTTCCGGCATGAAACGTTGTTAAGGAACTGATATCCAATTTACCGGATTGGGCCAGGGTATAGGCGAACAGGCCAGGCATTACAAAAATAAACACTGGCAAAATTTTTATAAATCCGCAGAATAGTGCCCCCACCCTGGCGTTGTTTTCGTCTTTAGCACCTAATACCCGCTGAACAATTGTTTGATCGGCACACCAGTACCATATACCCAAAACAGGATAACCTAAAAACACAGCGTACCATGGCATACCACTTGGATCTCCTTTAGGCCGCATCATAGATAACTTCGTTAGCTCGTTATGCTGCTTTAGCACCTTAACCATTGGCTCCCATCCGCCCATTTTGTGATAACACACAATGCTCATGATAATAGCTCCGCTGATTAAAACAATGGTTTGGATAGATTCCGTAATAACTACCGCTTTCAGTCCGCCTGTGATAGTATAGATAGCGGTGATTATTGCAATACAGATAACACTAGCATACAGATTGATGCCAAACAGGGTCTCAAGCACAATTCCGCCCGCAAGCAATGAAAAAGCAATATGAACAATGATAGCTGACGCGACCGAAACTATTGCAAGCCAGTCGCGGCTGGCCTCGTCATAACGTTTTTCAAGAAAATCAGGCAAAGTAGTTACCTTCGACTTAAGGTAAAAAGGAACAAAGAACAGCGCTAAAAGAATCAGCGTAAAAGCAGCCATCCACTCAAAATCACCATTCAATAACCCGGTATCAAAACCACTTTGGGCCAGGCTTACCAGGTGCACACAGGAAATATTTGTTGCAAAAAGAGCCAGACCGATCATTGGCCAGCGTAAACTTTTTCCGGCAAGAAAATAATCCTGTGCTGCCTCATCTTTATGCTGATCCTTCTTACGGCGCCCTCTTCCCGCCCATAAGCCGATAATAAATATCGCTGCGATATAAAGGGCGCTAATAGTAATATCTGCTGTTTGTATCATGGTATTTAAGATATGGCTGCCCGAATTTATTTCGCCAATATAATCATGTCACAACTGCTCCCAGGTTCCTGAGGTGTTTTATAGGTTCCGTTAATAACCTGCGCCGGTTGTGTGAAATATTTTTTCAGGTGTGGAATGTGCTCCAGGAATATCACTTCATGACCCATTTTTACATGATTAAATAAAACCAGGTGCTGGTGGAGTTGCCCCATATCCCCCACGTGCGGCACAACAGGCAGTCCATATTTTTTGCACAATAAACTTACCGTAATAAATTCACTTACCCCACCAACACGAACCGCGTCAACTTGTATAAAAGAGGCTGCTTTTGCCTGAAGGTAATTTTTAAAGATAATTTTATTCGGCACATGTTCACCTATAGCCAGTTTGATGGGTGAAATAGCATCAGCCAGCTTTTTATGCGCCAATATATCATCCGGGTGGGTGGGTTCTTCTATCCAGTACGGGTCTACCTCCTTTAAGCGCTGGCAGATTGCTATAGCCTGTGGCAGGTTCCATTGCTGATTGGCATCAAGCATAACCTTTACACTGTCGCCCGCTACTTCTCTTACTATATGTGCCCTGCGGATATCGCGTTCAGGATCTGACGAACCCACCTTCAGTTTCATGGCTACAAACCCTTCGCCTATCGCCTTTTTGCAATTATCACGAACCTTTTCATCCGAATAATTAAACCACCCTATTGATGTGTCATAGCCCGGATAA
>Ga0206832_10164_pt1 | contig 16935 bp, 16 predicted proteins | sample Alteio_BWOrgCont_74_FD_152896 | JGI IMG/M metagenome (GOLD analysis project Ga0206832, IMG submission 152896) | Enriched cells from forest soil in Barre Woods Harvard Forest LTER site, Petersham, Massachusetts, United States -... | ecosystem: Environmental > Terrestrial > Soil > Temperate forest >... | reverse complement strand
GTCACCATCGGGCTGCAATCGTTATTTGGGTTCGATTTAAAGTCGGGATTACTCATCGCCGCCAGGCATGGCAACGCATCAACTATAACTATTTTTGATACAAGGTTAGGATAATCCGCCGCAATAGCCAGCGCTAAGCCACCGCCCATACTGTGGCCAACAATTATAGGTTTATTAATTTTATTATCGGTGATATACGCAGCAATAGCATCCTCCCAGCCCTTAAAGTTTGGTGTTGCTTCGGCAGTTACACCGGCAAAACCGGCCATGGTAAGTGTGTAGCAGGTATAGCTTTTTTCGTAGGTGCTTTTGGTAGCATTCCATACATCACCCGAGCAGGCAAAACCCGGGATAAATACTATGGCCTGTTTGCCTTTGCCTGAAACCTTGACCTGGAAAGGATATGTTTTAGCCTCACCAAAAACGTTGATACATAATAATATAAAAGCGAGCGCGATTAATAATGCTGTTGTCTTTTTCATAATCATTTTAATTATTTAGCTGATTTTGACTTTTAGATACGGCGATTTTTAAAATGCTACACCCTGCCTGATTATTTTTTATAGAATGCTGTTATCTACCTGGAATTCATTAAATTAAACCAATAAATTATTACCAGTTATATTATTCACTGATACAGCAGCGCAAAAGTGCTTTCTGCTTCAACAATCCTGATAAAAAATTATGGCGGAACGGCACACTGTAAAATGCCTTAAATGTAAAAGTGGAGCCGCAATGTTTCGTATAAGGCGTGGCTTTATCTTTAAAGTTCTGCTGGCATGGCTGCCTGTTAAAAGGTACAGGTGCACTAAATGCGCTAAAAAAACCTATATACTTGGCGCACCCGCCCCTTTCAGGCTACAGATAGTCAATTAGAACGGGGCATCTGAATTTATTTTTTAACCAGCACCATCCCTACCGCCGGGAATGTGGTAAGATAATTTGCAGGTAATAGTTTTGTACTGAGGCCAAACTCGTCGAAATTTTGCTTGTACTCACTTACGTGACGCCAGTCGGCAACAATGGCTGTGCCGCCATTCTTTAAAACCCGGCTTATCTCCTTACAGGCTATTTTCCTGCCTTCTTTATTATAGATGTTATGCAGGCACATATTGGTTAATACCACATCAAAGCTTTCATCGGCAAAGCTCATCTCCATGGCGTTCTCATTCAATATCTCTACCTTATCTTTTACGCCTTCCAGTTCGGCATTTTCTAAAGCATTCTGTACGTTGTTACCCGTCAGGTCCTCAGCGTTCCAGATATCGATACCTATAGATTTCCCTGTGGTCAATCTTTTGGCAGCACCTATCATTAGCAAACCTTTGCCTGTACCAACATCCAAAACCTGTTCATTGCCTGTCCAGCTAATCAGGTTCAGCATCCTGTCGCGGTGTTTGAATTTACCCCATAATGAATACGCTATCATCAGCACAGCACCTAAACCACAACCACAACCCGACCATATCAATCCACTGGCATCAATATCAACCGAACCAATTTTTATTAAAGGAAAAAATATAGAAATTATACAAAGCGCTATAGCAGCGAGCGCCAGGTTACGGATAACGCCGGGAGCATCAACGCCATATTTAGCTTTAGCTGCGGATTGTGTGGTTTGGGTTGTGTTTAACATGAAAGGCTAATTAATTATCATTAAATGAAGATATACATATTCTGCTAATTGCCCTAAAAATCTATTTGAAAATATAAATTACACTCCTTTCAAGAATATTATATTTATCTTTAAAGCAACTAAACTTGCTTAATACTATATGTGCGCCTCTGATTCAACAAATTATAGCAAAGAGACTGCCATGCATGGTGCATCAGAATATAAGGCACAATCAGCTATAACAAGTGTTAACGAGGTAAATTATCCATTTGTAAACCTCGTAAGATTCATTGCAACAATAGGTATTGTTTTTTTACACAGTGGTATACCATTGGGCCGTTACGATTACGATGATGTAATACACAAAGTAAACCATATTGAATACTATTTGCTGTTGCGGCAGATTTTTAAGTTCGCTACCATATGTTATTTTATGATTGCAGGGTTTTTGCTTGCAGATAAAGTAACAGATGCCAACCCTTTTCATTATTATAAGCGCAGATTGAATATATTGGTAAAACCATATGTATTTTCATTTGCAATTTTTATTATCCTGCTGCTCATCCGTGATTATGCATTAACTGGCGTAGAATTTAAATGGTATGATATATTAAAATCAATGAAATTTTCATTGCTTTACACGGCTTATTGGTACGTTCCTAATTACCTGTTGTCATTACTTATCATAGTTGGGTTTGCCAGGTATATACAATCACGATATTTTGGTGCATTGTTATTTATCCTTACGCTTTTTTATACCTGGTACGATGTATATTCTTCGCACCATACAGCATCACATACTACCGCCCTATTGGGATTTGTTTTTTATATGTGGCTTGGCGTTTATGTTAAAAAGAATAATGTAGTGCAAAAAATTAAAGATCTGAATTTTGTGTATCTAATGATTGTTTTGCTGTTCATCTTCCTGTTATCAAATCTTGAAAGTTATTACCTCTTCCATTATACACATACAAGGGATAGCCTTAATACACTGCGTATTTCAAACCAACTTTACTCGGTTGCGGTGTTTGTTTTCCTGGTCCGGTGTTGCAACAAGCCTCCAAAATTCGGCATCTTTAACCCCCGAAATGAAACTTATGGCATTTATCTGTATCATAGTTTTTTTACGTTTTTTGTACTCCCTTCATTTGAAAACTGGATAAGCTATCATTATCATATAAGTCTATTCTCCTACAATGTTTTTGGCATGATTGGTATGACCCTTTTAAATTGCGCTATCAGCTATTTTGCTACAACAGCCCTTGTTAAAATACTATTGCGTTATAAGCTTGCTTTTTTACCAGCTTTATAGTGTGTTAATGCTTGCATAAACATATAATTTTATATGTTTATAGCGATAATTAATCGCATTGAAAAAAATCCGACCGGTACAGCTTGTCGCTGTTATTTTCTTTACTGTATCCGGAGGCCCATACGGGCTCGAGCCCCTGTTAACTTATGCCGGGCAGCATGGCGCCATTCTATTATTGCTGATAACACCTTTATTGTGGGATGTACCTGCAATTTATACCGTGCTTGAGCTAAACAGCATGATGCCAGTTACCGGCGGTTATTATAAGTGGGTAAAACATGCCTTGGGTACCCGATGGGGATTTTATGAAGGTTGGTGGACCTGGCTCTATACTTTCGTCGACCTGGCCATATACCCGGTATTGTTTGTACAATACGCCGCTTTCTTTTACCCGGAATTGACTTTACATAAAACAGAGATCTGCCTCATCATCATATGGGCGTCCGCGGGGTTAAATATTTTAGGAATAGTGCCTGTGGGCAAAGTAACCTTATTCTTGAGTGCTGTGGTGCTAACACCCTTTATCATCTTATTTGTACTCGCATTTTATCATCATACCGGCAGCATTGCCTTACCTGCACCATCATTAAAAGGCATAGGCATTTCCTCATTAGGGATGGCGCTGTATACCGTAATGTGGAACTGTTTGGGCTGGGATAATACCACAACGTATGCTGAGGAGGTTGAAAAACCTGTACGCTCCTACCTGGTGTCTATGATGATCGCTTTTATATTAGTGATAACCGTTTATGTGCTGGTAATATGGGTTGCACAATTCTCGGGTATAAATGCGACGACCTTAATGAATGACGGCTTCCCGGCATTGGCGTCGCTGATTGGCGGCCACTGGCTGGGCGTATTGATTGCTGTTGGCGGTATGGCAAGCACATTGGGGATATATGCCTCAGTGTTACTATCCGTATCGCGCGTACCGATGGTAATGGCCGATGACGAGCTTTTACCTGCGGGATTAAAAAGGCAGCATAAAAAATTCAACACCCCTTACATATCCATTATTGTTTGTTCAGTTGTAGTAAGCGGGATGATTCAATGGGGATTTACCGACCTGCTTATTATTGATGTAATAGTGTATGGCGCAGGCTTATCCCTTGAATATATTTCCCTTATAAAAATGCGTATGAAGGAACCTGACAGGCACCGTCCGTTTAAGATTCCCTTTGGCATACCCGGTTTATGCATAGGCCTGATACTCCCTGTCGCTATTTACTTTACCGCCCTTGCCGGAGCGCTCTCATCAACACCGGGAGCTGTATTGGCTGCCGTATTTGCCATTATTACTTTGCTGAGCGCTGAACTTTTGTGGCAGGTGATAAGATGGAGTAAAAGAGGGAAGATTATTGGGTAAGTTTTATGAGTGTTATGTATCATTCAGGGCAAACCTTTACAGTAATGACGGTTTGAGATATCCTGTATTTTGTAAAAACTCCGTTATAAACAATATTTGCAGTCAATAAATGTCATTATAACAATTTAAGTTATTAGCTTTATGTCACCAATTGTAAAGCCATGATAAAGAATCTTAATTCGTAGCGCTATGCGGACAGAAAGAACTGGATAATTGTTCTCATCATATTAATATGCTGCGTTATAGCAAGCATATCCAATGCACAGGGGCGAAGGACCAGGAGGGTAACATTACCAGGGCAGCCGATTGAGATACAGCTAACTCCTTATAAAACCACCATGCTTGGCAATGGCAAGGACACAGCACTTATCAGCGTAAAAATAATTGATAAGGATGGCAAGGAGGTAGCTAATGCTAAAAAACTCATCAGCTTTCATATTAAGGGTGACGCTAAGATCCTTAAAATAACCAACGTTGCCAGTTATGATACACCAGCTCCGGACAGTATATATACAGCTAATGTTACCGGCAGCTGCTGGCTGGTGTTACAGGTCGGGCCATCAAGAGGCAGCATTAAACTGGATGCAAGGGCTGATAGTCTATACACCGGTTCAACAGAAATACATACGGTACAGCCCGGCACGCCGCACCCGGTTACTAATGCCAATTATGTTCCTAAAAAAGTACAGGGCAAAATTTTAGGTGCCGATATTTCTTTTTTACCCGAATTGGAAAGTAAGGGCGAAAAATTCTCGGATAATGGTACACCCGGCGATGTTATTGAAATTTTAAAAGCACATGGCTTTAACTATATAAGGCTGCGTATTTTTAACGAACCTGCAAACGCTAAGGGATATTCGCCTGGCAAAGGTTTTTGCGATCTGGAACATACCAAGGCCATGGCCAAACGCATAAAGGCTGCTGGCATGAAGTTCCTGCTTGATTTTCATTACAGCGATTACTGGGCCGATCCGCAACAGCAAAACAAACCCGCTGCATGGGCTGGTCAGGATTTCGCGACATTAAAAAAATCGCTATACGATTACACCGTGAAGGTGATGACCGAGCTGAAAGCGCAAGGCACTACACCTGATATGGTACAGGTTGGCAACGAGATAAACCACGGCATGGTATGGCCCGATGGCGCTATCAATAATTTAGATAGCCTGTCACAGCTGATCTATTCGGGCGTAAAAGGCGTTAAGGCGGTTAGTCCGTTGACCATTATTATGCTGCATATTGCCCTGGGCGGGCAAAATGCCGAGGCCCGTTTTTTCGTGGATAATATGACCGCGCGTAAAGTGCCTTTTGATGTAATAGGCCTGTCATACTACCCAAAATGGCACGGCACACCTGAGGATTTGAAAAACAATATGGCCGACCTGGCTAAAAGATACAAACAGGAAGTAATGGTTGCCGAATACTCCCAGCTTAAACAGGAGGTGAACGATATTGCCTTTACCGCGCCGGGTAATAAAGCGGTAGGTTCATTCATTTGGGAACCGCTTAGTACCTGGGAAGGCGTGTTCGATAGAGATGGTAAATCAAATGCTTATTTGAATATTTACCCGGGAATTGCGAAGAAATATGGGGTGAAATAAAAGCGAAACCTCCGCGCGTCATTGTAAGGACAATGGCGAAACAACCTCATCGCTTGCATATTAAACGCGACGAGGTTGCCGAGCTATCGCTTACAAAAATGACATGGGGATTCTTATACTCCCTTCTTACTACTCAAACTCTGCATCAGTTGCTCATACAGGTCATCGCCTGAGGCTTTTTGCGGTTTTAGTTTCTTAACTACAGCCTGTTTGCCTTTGGCTTTATCATGAATGATCTTCAGTAACTCGCCATTGTACTCATCCTTAAACTTAGATATATCAAACTTTTCGGCATACTGGTTAATAAGCGCGAGACCCATATCCAGTTCCTTTTTGCTCACGTTGGCATCCTCAACCTTGAGGTCATCGGTATCGCGGATCTCCTGCGCAAAGCGAATATTGGTTACTACCAATATATTTTTAACCGGGTGTACAATACACAAACTTTCGGTATTGCGGAGTACAAAGCGTGCCAATCCGGCTTTTTTTGATTTGATGAGAGCCTGTATCAGCAGGCCGTAAGCCTTGTTGTTTTTGGTATCAGGCTCGGCATAGTACGATGTTTCGTAATACATGGGGTTAACATCGGCAATGTCAACAAAGCTTTCAATCTCAATTATTTTTGTTTTTTCGGGAGCGGCGCTTTCAAAATCGTGCTCATCCATTATTACATAATTGTCATCCAGTTTGTAACCTTTTACAATTTTATCGTAAGGTACTTCTTTATGTGTATGCTCATTAACCCGCTGGTAACGGATGCGCGAATGGTCGCGGCTATCCAGCATATCAAAATCAAGCGAGCTGGTTTGCACCGCCGAGTATAATTTAATGGGGATACTTACCAACCCAAAACCAATAGAGCCTTTCCAGATAGATCTCATAGTGAGCTTGTTTAATACTTTACTATAACTCTGTAAGGTAGCAAACGGTTTTAAATTCCTTCTGTTCCAATCGTTATTGCTGTAAGGCACGAAGACAACCGACCGGAGTGAACTCATTAATGCCATTGAAAAACAAATAATAGCATTAATAATCCCAAACTGTACAGTGTGGTTACATTAATCTGGAATTTCTTCGTTCCCAATGACGCGCGGGGAATGTTTACTCCATTAATGCACAGCAATAACGTACGATTATAGTAACAATACTACCACCCAATTCCCATATTCGCAAACAAAAACGCCCATTTATCAGCCTGTTCATTAATAACCTGGGCGGTTGATTTACCGGCACCATGACCGGCTTTTGTTTCAATACGGATCAGCACCGGTGCTGTACCTGTTTGATATTCCTGTAAACGCGCCGCGAATTTAAAGGAATGTGCAGGCACCACCCGATCGTCATGATCGCCGGTAGTGATCATGGTTGCCGGGTAGTTACCCGGTTTTAAAGCATGGTACGGCGAATATTTATACAAGTAGTTAAACATTTCTTTCGAGTCTTCGGCGGTACCGTAATCATAGCTCCAGCCTGCACCTGCGGTAAATTTATTGTAGCGCAGCATATCTAAAACACCAACAGCCGGGAAGGCCACCTTAAACAGATCAGGCCGTTGTGTTATGATAGCGCCGATGAGCAAGCCGCCATTTGAACCGCCGGAGATAGCCAGGTAATCTTTTGAGGTATATTTATGTTTGATGAGGTATTCTGCAGCAGCAATAAAATCATCAAACACATTTTGTTTATGCATTTTTATGCCTTTGCGATGCCATGTTTCGCCATACTCACCGCCGCCACGCAGGTTAGACACAGCATAAATACCGCCATGCTCCAGAAATATAATGTTTGATGTACTGAAAGCTGGTGTTAAACTCACCCCAAAACCGCCGTAGGCATATAATAGCAGCGGGTTTTTACCATTCAATACTGTTCCTTTTTTGTAGGTGATGATCATCGGGATCTTAGTGCCATCCTTTGAGGCATAAAAAACCTGTTCCGACTGGTATTGCCCCGGATCAAACTTTACCCCTGATTTTTTATATAAGGTTGACTGCCCGCTGGCAATATCGTACTTAAAAATAGTGGACGGATAAATATAGCTGGTGAAGGTATAATACACTTCCTTTTCTTCCTTCTTTGCCCCGAAACCCGCAGCTGTACCAACCGATGGCAGGTTAATGACGCGCTCCAGTTTGCCATCCATATTATACTGCTCCACCAGTGATGTAGCATCTTTCAAATATTCGGCAAATATTTTGCCGCCGCCGGTTGATGCGGTTAATACGTTTTTTGTTTGAGGGATCAGGTCCTTCCAGTAAACGATCTGCGGGGTAGCCGCGTCAACTGTAACTATCTTAAAATTGGGCGAATACAGATTGGTAATAATATACAGTTTGCTGCCCACGTTATCCAGGATGCTGTGCTCGTTATCAAAGTTATCAACCACGTTAACAATCCCGCTGCCGGGTTTGCTTAGGTCCTGTAAGTAAAGCTCGTTGCCTGTGGTTGTATTGGCCGCGGTTATCACCAAAAAACGTTCGTCCTCGGTTAAATAAGCGCCAATGTACCGGCGGGGTGTGGCCTCGCCGCCAAATATCAATTTATCAGTACTTTGTGGTGTGCCCAGTTTATGGTAGAACAGTTTATGATACTGTGTCATACCCGCAAGTTGACTACCTTCCTTGGGCTTATCATAGCTACTGTAATAAAAACCTTCATTTCCTTTCCAGGCAATGCCGCTGAATTTTATATCGCGCAGCGTATCGCCAATTGTACTTTTATCAGCAGCATTGATCACAATAACCTTGCGCCAGTCGGAGCCTCCTTCTGACAGTTGGTAAGCCGCCATGTTGCCATCTTTGGTGAAATCAATGCCCTGCATGGAGGTTGTGCCATCTGCCGAAAATTTATTGGGATCTAAAAAAACTTCCGGTGCTCCATTGCCGACCTGGCGGTACAAAACCGATTGGCTTTGCAGGCCATCGTTCTTATAAAAATAAGTGTACGGCCCTTCTTTAAACGGGGCGCTGTATTTTTCATAGTTCCACAAGGTTTCCAGTTGCTTGCGGATGGCCTCGCGGTAAGGTATTTGCGACAGGTAATTCTCTGTAACTGTATTTTCAGCCCTTACCCATTCTTTGGTATCATCTGCACGGTCGTCTTCCAGCCAGCGGTATGGGTCGGGTACTTCGGTCTCGAAATAGGTGTCAACGGTGTTTACTTTCCTGGTTTTGGGGTATGGGAGTGTTTTAATATTCATTTGTTGGGCGTATGTAAAGCTGCAAAGTAAAAATGCAGATACAGCTAAGCAAGTCGTCTTTGTCATTTTTTAGTTAAATACAGATAATAAAGATAGTTTTTTGAGGTGAAAGTTAAAACGGAAGCTAAACTTTACCGTTTATTACGCTCTGCTTTCAATAGTTCTCTGAGTTTTACAAAAGATTTATAAGGCCCTGTTGTAAGGGTTAAGTTCACCAGCCATTTCGGAATACTGCCACCCGGATCAAGGCTAAAAGTATAGTCGATATTTACTTTATTACCGGGCACAGGTGTTATCCGCCATGTTACCAGCGAATAGGGTACACGGATGAAATGCTTTTTAGGCGGTAATATGCCATCGATACTTTTCACCAATATAATTTGTGTTGCATTTGGATTGGTGGCCGGTTCAATGTTTAATTCAACCACCAGGTCACGGTCCTGTATGGGCCAGGGCAGGTGCGCTTCGGTAAAATAAATAATATCATGGTCGTTAACCTTTTTTATAATGCCCGACTTCTTATTGCTGTAAACCCAACTGCTATAGCTGTTAATATCCATAAGCTGCCGAATGAGTTCCTCAGGCGCGGCATCAAGCTGACAGAGCAGGCGCAGTTCAACCAACTTACCATCAGGTGATTGACGTGAATAAATGGTGATGCCATTTTCATTACGTCTCAATTCCCATTTATCCTGGGCGGAGGCAACTGTCAGCATAAATAGAAACAACGTGAAAATGGTAACCGACTTAATTTTCATAGTGTTTCATGAGCTGATCAACAAACTTATTTATGAATGCTAGAACGTTAAAATAGTAGATTTGTGTTTAATTGACATATTATTTTATTATCAACATAAGATTAAGGATAGCATGTAATTAAAGCTTGACGGGAAATATTATTTTAAAGCTTGAACATTTACAATTTACTTAGCGCCAATATTTTTTAGTATTATATTTGACACATGGAAATTGATGATAACAACGTACCGGAAGAACAAGGTGATGATTACGTTGAGATATATTCAAAAACGGCAATTTTTTGGTTCTCAATGCTCGACCCTATATTTGGTGGCGCGTTGTTGCTAATTAATTTAAATGCGGCTGGCTACAAAAGAGCAGTTTATACGGTACTGTCGTTTTTGGTTTTGTATACGGCGGTTGTAACTTATGTTGAAAATAAGTTGCTGTTGGTTTATAAGATTGACATAACTACTCCAAACACCAATCTTATAGTTTTCAGTCTTTCTTTTCTTATACTAAAAATATTAACCGCACTGGTTTTAAGCAGGCTTGTTTTTAAGCGCTACTTTCCAGATGATGATTATTATCCCAAAAGTGTTGTTAGCGCATTATTGGTCGTTTTTTTGGTGATCATATTTTTAGGATATTTTGGTGTTGGATTAATGTAATATCCAAACTTTTCTCTTTTCCGTATAACAACGTACTTTTGCGCACATGCCAACCCCAAATAAAATTTATTTTGCTTCTGATATCCACTTAGGTGCAGGTAGTTATGAATCCTCGCGCCAGCGTGAGGACCGCTTTGTACGCTGGCTGGACAGTATTAAAGCTGATGCCGCTGAAGTTTTTTTAATGGGTGATGTTTTTGATTTCTGGTTCGAATATAAAACGGTGGTACCCAAAGGCTATATCCGTTTATTAGGCAAACTGGCAGAATTAACCGACTCGGGCGTAAAACTGTGGATGTTTAAAGGCAACCACGATATGTGGATGTTTGATTACTTTGTGAATGAACTGGGCGCAACCATCATTACTAATGAACTTGTAATTGAGCGTGGTGGTAAAAAGTTCTTTCTGCACCATGGCGATGGATTAGGCCCGGGCGACAGGAAATACAAGATCCTGAAAAAGATTTTCCGCAGTAAATTGTGCCAATGGCTTTTTGCGCGCCTGCATCCCAATTTAGGCATAGGTATAGCCAATCGGTGGTCGCAAAACAGCAGGATAGTAAACGAGAAGAAAGAAGACCGCAAAGTATATGAGCAGGAGTGGTTGGTAACTTACAGCCGCGAGGTATTGCAAACCACTTATTATGATTACCTGATATTCGGCCACAGGCATTTACCGCTTGATATCCAGCTAAACGATAAAACCCGCTATATAAACCTCGGCGAATGGATCAACTACAACTCCTACGCCGAATTTGACGGAGAGGAATTGAACTTGAAATACTTTACGTCCTGAAATATGCAAATGTGCATATGAAACACACTTTTATGTTTTATTGCATATACACACATTTACAGATGTGTTTCACTAACTGTATAATGAGTTAATTATACGCCCGTTAGTGGTTTTATTCTTATTTCTTCGCTAGCTTGTATCTTAAGTGTGTTGTCAGGTCTGATGGTATTACTTCTGCAATTTGAATATCGTATTTGTCTTTGTCAATGCCATCAAAGAGCCGGATCCCACTTCCTAAAAAAACGGGAGCAATGTGAATGAAAAATTCGTCAACAAGCCCTGCATTTAGATATTGTTGAATAGTATCCGCACCACCTTGTATCCTGATGTCCTTTCCTTTGGCTGATTGTTTTGCTTTTTCTAATGCGCTTTGTATTCCGTCATTAATGAAATAAAATGTTGTTGTCCCCTTTTGAATCCAGGGCTCCCGTTTTTCGTGTGTCAGCACATAAACATCTGCTTTGTACAGATCTTCTTTCCAATGTACTTCGCCTTCTTCAAACATTCGTTTTCCCATAATGTATGAACCAGTTCTTGCGAACACATCGTCAATTAATTTGCTGTCTGCGCCGTATTCTTCACCACCTTCCATATTGATGTGTTTCCAAAATGCTTTTTGTTTAAACATCCACGTGTGGATTTTTGGTGAAACACCGCCCATGGGGTTGCCCGGACTTCTGTTATCGCCTGCGAAAAAGCCATCAAGTGATATTCCGCTGTCAAAGATAATTTTGCTCATAATTTCTGTTTATTGTTTGTCTAAGTTGATTTTTGTCCGTCGGTTTTGATAAATACAAACATAAACACCGGCGCCAAAATTATCATGGTCAAAAAAGACAACATTTGGGGTGATTGAGGACAAAAAAGGTTACAGGGTCACCCAACTTAATATATAATTGAGAAAATGCCATGCTCAATTACTGATAATCTCACTGCTTAACACTGTTCACGTTACACCTTCACATTTGCACACCGAAAACATCTTACACTCCGGTGAATTAAAATGTGGCTAAAAAATCGTATTTTTGTGCGCTTTTTTATATAAAGCCGATAGTCAAAACCTGGAATTACTAGCCTGGCGCTGGCTATAATTATTTCAAATAAATATATGTTAGAGAAATTAGAAGCGATATTTCAACGCTGGAAAAACGTTGAAGCTGAATTGAGCAGCCCCGATGCGATGGCTGATATGAAGCGCTTTGCCCAATTGAATAAGGAATATAAAGACCTGGCCAAAATTGTTGACGAGTATAACATTTACCGCAACATTATGAGCAATATTGATAGCAATAAAGAGATTTTAGCTACCGAAAAGGATGAAGAGTTCAGGGAAATGGCTAAAGGCGAACTGGATGAACTATTGGTAAAGCGTGATGAGATGGAAGAAGTCATCCGCTTAATGCTGATCCCTAAAGATCCGGAAGATTCTAAAAACGCGATCGTCGAGATTCGTGGTGGTACCGGTGGTGATGAGGCCGCACTTTTTGCAGGCGACCTTTACCGTATGTACATGCGTTTTTGTGAAAAGAATGGCTGGAAAACGGAGCTGGTTGATTATACCGAGGGCACATCAGGCGGTTATAAGGAAATTGTGTTTAAGGTAATAGCCGAAGATGCTTACGGTACGTTAAAATATGAATCGGGTGTACACCGTGTACAACGTGTGCCTGATACCGAAACTCAGGGCCGTGTGCATACATCAGCAGCAACTGTGGTGGTATTGCCTGAGGTTGATGAGTTTGACATCGACCTGCAGGTAAGCGATATCCGTAAGGATCTGTTCTGCGCGTCTGGTCCGGGTGGGCAATCAGTAAATACAACTTATTCAGCTGTTAGGCTTACGCACTTACCTACCGGTATTGTTGCGCAGTGCCAGGATCAGAAATCACAGCTTAAAAACTACGATAAAGCTTTACAGGTATTGCGTTCACGTGTTTATGAAATGGAGCTGCAAAAGCACCTGGAAGAAACATCCAAAAAACGTAAAACCATGGTATCAACCGGCGACCGCTCAGCTAAAGTACGCACCTACAACTATCCGCAGGGGCGTTTAACTGAGCACCGTATCGGCTTAACCATCTACAACCTGCCAGGTGTAATGAATGGTGATATCCTCGAAATTATGGAAGCCCTTCAATTCGCTGAAAACGCGGAGAAACTTAAAGAAGGAACCGTAGCTTAATTTGAAGATTTGGTAATTTGAGGATTTGAAAATGATGGTTTTTCAAATCCTCAAATTTATAAATGTGGCCTACTTATCTTCAAATTGTCACATTCTAAAATCTTCAAATCGAAAAAATCTTTATCTTCAAATTGTCACATTTTTAAATCTTCAAATCGAAGAAACCTTATTTCATCTCATTTTCATAATCCCCGGCTACTTTAGATTTAAATATTAGCCAGGCTATGTGTTTTGCTGTAGCAAAATAATCTACCGGCTCGTATTTATAATGGTTTACACATATAAATTTAATTTATTCACCATGCTGGCGGTAAAAACCTTAAGGAGTAATTTAAACATATTCAGGCGTTCAATATGGTTAATGGGTAATCAGTTTGAAATCAGCCTGGTAGCTAATGACCCTATTTGGGCCGAAGCGAAAATAACCGATGCCATTAATGAAATAAACCGTGTTGATAAATTGCTTAGCGCATTAGGTGATAATAGCAAGGTTAACGAGATAAACCGCAATGCGGGCGTAAAACCAGTAAAAGTTGATCCTGAAATTTTCAGGCTGATCGACCGCTCATTACAGATATCAACACTTACCTATGGCGCTTTTGATATAACTTATGTATCTGCCGATAAAACTGCTGATGTAAAATCTCCGGCGTTTGTAAATACTTACAGTAATTATAAAAACGTAGTGCTTGATCAGCAAGCTGTTACTGTGTTTTTAAAAGAAAAAAATATGCGTATAAGCTTTGCATCAATAGGCAAAGGTTACGCTGCCGACAGGGCAAAATATATATTACAAATGCAGGGCGTAAGCAGCGGTGTAATTAACGCCGGTGGCGATTTGCTTACCTGGGGCACGCAACCAAACAATACCGACTGGACCATAGGAGCAGCCGATCCGGAATTGCAAACACAGCCATTTGCCAGTATGAATATTGGTAATATGTGTATAGCTACATCAATTAATGCCGAGCGTTATGCCGCTATCAGCAATAGGCTCCAAACCAATATGGTTAACGCTAAAAAGGGTTTCCCGGTTAGCGAGATCATGCGTGTGAGTGTTATCAGCCCAACAGCTGAGCTTTCTGATGCTATGGCTACGCCGATAATGAATATGGGCGTTAATGCCGGCCTTTATTTAATAAACCAATTAAATCAAATTTCCTGTTTAATTATTGATGATCATAACCGTATCTATACCTCAAAAGGCATAGATAAAGCCGACTGATATTAATTTTTTCTATTACAATCTTCCTTTTAATATAATAAGTTAAATTTAGCGATATAAACCTGCGGCTGGCATTAAACTACTGGCCGCGGCAAATAATCTATGCTCATAATATCCCCTTTATAAATTCTGAGTAAGAAATAGATATTTTAACAAATTTTAAGTTTTTCTCTTTCTAAATGGTAAAGTGGTTTGCGTATATTGTCCTGTTATTGATGCTGGCGCCGCATTTATCATTTGCCAAAAGGGGGCGCAGGTATCCTGTTTTTAAAAAATATGATCTTACTGTGCCCGTGCCCGATAACCCCATTTCAGCAGATACTTCTACAACAAAAAACACCAAACACCAGCAGGAGCTTGATGATAAGAAGAAAATTAAGGAGATAGCCAAAGCAAAACGGCAGCCCAAGCCCGAAAAACTGGGCACTACCGATGATGCCAAAACGCCGCCGAAACCCAAACCGAAACGCCAGCGCAGGCCCGAAGGCTTGGAACGCCCGCCGGAAATACCCAGGAGAAATGGTAATTAGTATATTTAACACACAATTTATTTGATTAATGAAATATTTTTGCGTAGTGCTTTTTTTACTTACCTGTAATGCCGTAAATGCAACAGCAGAGCTACGCCTGTATACTGATACAACAGTTAAATCAACTGCTGACACGGATACGGTTGTGCGTAAAATGTCAATATCTGCAGGGGTAGTATATGGCAGCGATGTACAATTCTTTGGCCGTACCGGCCCTATAACCTACCCGTTTGTATCAACAGATGTGATCTATAATACTAAAAATGGTTTCTTCGCTTATGCCTCAGCATTAAAGGTGTTGGGGTACAACCCATTGTTTGATGAGATAGACCTGGGTGCGGGATATTTATACAAAATCTCGAAGCAGTTTTCAGGGGCAGCAAGTTATACCCGCTTTTTGTTTAATAGAGACGCCGCTCAGGTTATCAAATCGGCATCGGCAAATGACATCGACCTGAAAAATACCTACGATTGGAAATTTGCAAAATCAAGCGTTATAGTTGATTATCTTTTTGGCGATGAAAACGATGTTTTTGTTACCATAAATACAACCAAGCACTTTGAAAGCAGCTTTACCATTTTTGATGATAAGGATTACCTTTCGTTCGACCCAACTATAACAGCCATACTAGGTACGCAAAACTTTGTGCAGCGTTACGCCATGGACCATCAGTACCAAACACAGGTGGATAATATATTCTTCAGTGACCCGGATGCACCCCGTCAGGCACATGATAACAGCCAGTTTAACGCGCTCAACTACAATATAAAAATACCTATAGCTTATAACAGGCCGCATTACACATTTGAGTTTTCTTACAAATACTCAATACCTGTTAACGTTGAAGGCGCATTGCTGAACCGGAAGGAATCATTTTACAACTTAACATTTTACTACGTATTTTATTAAGTATGAATGTTTTAATCATAGAGGACGAAAAGGCACTGGCCCGTGAGTTAGAGATATTTCTGACAAACTATAACTACATCTGCGAAGTTTGTTATGATGGGGCGTCAGCATCGGAGCGGGTGGCTGTTAATCTGTATGATTTTATCCTGATCGATCTGGGGCTGCCGGATTATGAAGGGCTCGACCTGCTGAAGGAAGCCAAACGCAGCAATCCCGATGCTGCCTATATTATCCTGACTGCCCGCGCCGAAATCTATGACCGCATTAAAGGTTTGGATATGGGTGCCGATGATTACCTGGCTAAACCATTCTCCTTACTGGAGCTGCAAAGCCGCATGCAGGCCATTACCCGCCGCAAATTCGGGCTGAAAAATAATGTGGTTGAGCTGGGCGATTTTTTGGTGAACCTTACCGAGCGTACCATCACCCATAATAATGATATTATATCGGCTATCACAAAAAAGGAGTTCGACCTGGTGGCTTACCTCATCCTGAATAAGAACCGTACGGTTACCCGAAACCAGCTAAGTGAGCATATTTGGGGAAGTATTATTAATGATGATTACGACTCCAATTATATTGATGCACATATAAAGAATATCCGCAAAAAACTGAATACTTACGCCCCTGCAGACTGGCTGGAAACCGTACGCGGATTAGGATACAAAATAAGGATAACCCATTAGCGCTTTGAAACTCAGGACAAAACTTACATTGTTTAATACCATATCAAAACTGGTTATTGTAACGCTGTTTGTTTTGCTGCTGCCCGAATTGATCAAAAACATCA
>Ga0206832_10163_pt1 | contig 17061 bp, 15 predicted proteins | sample Alteio_BWOrgCont_74_FD_152896 | JGI IMG/M metagenome (GOLD analysis project Ga0206832, IMG submission 152896) | Enriched cells from forest soil in Barre Woods Harvard Forest LTER site, Petersham, Massachusetts, United States -... | ecosystem: Environmental > Terrestrial > Soil > Temperate forest >... | reverse complement strand
CGGTGGCACCCGCGAAACCAATATTTTTGTTGCCGATTGGCAACCGTAAAGCAATAATTTAAACAATTTGGGTGAAAATAAATAGTTGATATTTTTCCACAACTCTTGCTTTTTGTGGCAGGCTGTTTTATCTTCACATCAGTTCTTTGATAGAATAATCAGTTGGTTTATCAATCAAATGATTTAAAGATTTTGCCCACACAGACGATGCGTTAGTTGGATAATATAATCAAACCGGGCTTAAATTTGTAACGTTAATGGCGGGCTGCATCCCAACGAAAGTTGGGACTTCGTCCACAAAACAAGTTAACAGCAGATTACAGCAATGTTACTAAGCCCAAATCCTGACTTAAAGTGCAACTTTAACGTCAGCTCTGTGTGGGTTTTTTTATTTCTATCCGAATCCACTTAAGCCTTACCTCAATACAATTTTTTATCCTTTCAAACGACTATGCAGTAATTAACCTTTTGCATTTAGTATGTCGTTATTAAAAATAATTTTGCACCCAATTATAACTGATGCCCGAAAACACTGAGAAGGAAAAAAAAGAAGAAATTTAGCTTATCGGAAATTACCGATGGGCTGAGAATTTACCGGTTTATTCTGCCATATAAATGGCAGTTTATTACCGGGATGATTTTGCTGACTATTACTTCCAGCATTGTATCAATAATTCCAGGCGGCTTTGGCAAATTGATAAATGCTGCACTTCCGGCTGCCGATGCTATTGAAAAGATTGCCGGAATTTTGAAATCGCAGCTTACCGCAGATGGAAAGTTAGCTGAAATTCAGGCCCAAATCACGGCGTTTAAATCTCAGATTGATCCGGAAAAATTGAAGGATATTGGTTTTTTGCTTGGCGGGGTGTTACTTATTCAATCCATCCTTTCTTTCTTCCGGATTTATTTGATGGAGTACGTTAGCCAAAATGCCATGGCAGCTATCAGGCGTGCGCTGTACGAAAAGATAATTACCCTTCCTATTCAGTTCTTTGAAGAAAATAGGGTTGGCAACCTAACTTCCCGTATTTCTTCTGATGTATCTCAACTTCAGGATGCCTTGTCAAACCAACTTGCATTTTTTGTTAGGCAGTTGGTTTTACCAATCGTATGCATTCCATTGTTGTATCATGTATCGCATAAACTAACGTATGTAATTCTTATTATACTACCGATGTTGGTTGTTGCCGCAGTTCTGTTCGGGCGTTTTATAAGAACAATTTCGCGCAAGGCTCAGGATAAGTTAGCAGAATCAAACACCATTGTAGAAGAGACTTTTCAATCGGCCGATATGGTGAAGGCATTTACCAACGAGGCTTATGAAACCAGGCGGTATGGTGTGATTAACCTAAACGTAGCCGCCATTGGTATGCAATCTGCCAAGTATCGCGCGGGTTTTGTTTCTTTTATCATTTTTGCCATGTTTGGCGCAATTGTTTACATTGTTTATGCAGGTTTACAAGAGGTTGCTGTTAAGCATATTACTATTGGCGACCTTGTTCAATATTTTATCCTCACCATTTTTATTGGCAGTTCTCTGGCCGGGTTAAGTGAAAGCTATACCGTATTACAAAAAACCATTGGCGCATCTGAAAGGGTAAATGAAATACTGGGTGAAACATCGGAAACGAAGGTTGAAGACGAGCACCTTACCGACCCTATTAACGGCAGTGTACAATTTAAAAATGTAGAGTTTGCATATCCCTCGCGCAAGGATATACAATTATTTAGCGGCCTTACATTTAAAGTTGATTCAGGCCAGAAGATTGCGCTGGTTGGGCCGAGTGGTTCGGGTAAGTCAACCATTATTAAACTATTAAGCGGCTTATATCCTTTTCAGTCGGGTGAGATATTGGTAGATGGAAAAGATATCCGCAAGTATAATATTACCGCCCTGCGCAAAAATTTTGGCACCGTGCCACAGGATGTTGTTTTGTTTGGAGGAACTATACGCGAAAATATTGCCTATGGAAAACCTTCGGCCACTGAGCATGAAATAGAAGAAGCGGCGCGTAAAGCATATGCCATGGAGTTTATAAATGGTTTCCCGGAAGGATTAAATACCATAGTGGGTGAGAGGGGTGTAAAGCTATCGGGTGGACAGAAACAGCGCATAGCCATTGCCCGTGCCATACTGCGAGACCCCAAAATTTTAATTTTGGATGAGGCCACTTCGGCGCTTGATAGCGAAAGCGAAAGGTTAGTTAAGCAGGCATTAGATGAGCTAATGAAAAACCGGACTACATTTATTATCGCCCACCGCCTTTCTACTATTCGCGAGGCAGATACAATACTGGTAATTAATAAAGGCAAGATTGTTGAACAAGGCACGCACAGTGAGTTATCGGTGGTTGACCAGGGCCTTTATAGTAACTTGCTCAAGTTGCAGTATGAACTAGAATAAGTGGCAGTTTTACTCAAAGTGCACCAGGAAATACTAATGAATACCTATAACCATAATTGTTGTATGGTTTGAGCCCCATTATTTTAAATTTGCCTTGATTGATGAACGCCTGTGCCGTTTTTAAGAATAACTTAAAGAGTGTAAAATGATTGTTCAACTTAATAAAGGTATTGCAAAGGATAAAGCCGAAGAGTTGGCCTTAAAATACCAGGCTAGTTTGTTCGAAAACGGGAGTTTTGTGCTGGTTACCTCATCAAAGGTAAAATCGGCAACAGATGAGTTGAAGCAGTTGGCCGATGGTATTTTTGTTACTGATAGCGATATTCAATTGGCCGGTAAGCAATATTATGCTACCAAAAGAGAGGTTAAAATAGGCGATTTCTGTATTGGAGGCAATACTAAAAACTCGCTAATAATCACCGGCCCTTGCAGTGTCGAATCAGAAGAACAAATAGAGGCCTCAGCGCAGCTTTGTGTTGAGTTAGGGGTGAAGGTTTTGCGGGCAGGGGCTTATAAACCGCGCACTTCTCCATATACCTTTCAAGGCTTGGGTTTGGAAGGTTTAAAGCTGTTAGATAAAATGCGCAGCAAATACGGCCTTAAAATTATTACCGAGGTGCGCGATAGCACACATGCCGATGAGGTAATTGAATATGCCGATATTATACAGATAGGTGCAAAAAGCATGTACGACCATGGCATTTTGCGCAAATGTGGTGCGTCTAAGAAACCGGTATTACTGAAACGCGGATTTGGAACCACGTTGCAGGAGTTTGTTCAATCTGCTGAGTTTATTTTAAGTGGGGGTAACCCCAACGTAATTTTATGCGAAAGGGGCATTAGAACTTTTGAAACCAAAACAAGATTTACACTTGACCTTTGCGGCGCGGCCTGGTTAAAGGAGAATACTAATCTGCCCATTATACTCGACCCAAGCCATGCTATGGGGTATGCGTATGGTGTGCCTGATTTGGCAAGGAGTTGCATGGCGTTGGGAGTTGATGGGTTATTAATTGAATCGCACCCTAACCCCAAAATGGCTAAGAGTGATGCAGAGCAGCAATTAAATTTTGAAGAGTTTAGGGCTTTATACGCCACTTTGCAAAAGGTGGGTGAGGCTGTTGGATATAAGGTTATTTAAACTGGGTTTGCAGTTTATGGTTTAAAAGTTTACAGTTTGAATACAATTGCATTTGGCAAGTAGACGACAAAACTTTGAGGATGATAACTGTAAACTGTCAACAGTAAACTGAAAACTGTTACATGGAAAAGTACGAGCAAAGAGGAGTTTCGGCAGGTAAGGAAGAAGTGCACGCCGCTGTGAAGGATTTGTATCATGGCCTTTACCCAAAGGCTTTCTGCAAAATATACCCTGATTACTTGGGAGGCGATGAGGCGTTTTGTAATGTGATGAGTTCCGACGGCTCGGGCACTAAATCAATATTGGCTTATTTGTATTGGAAGGAGACCGGCGATATATCGGTTTGGAAAGGCATTGCCGTTGATGCCATTGTAATGAACCTGGATGATTTGCTTTGCATTGGCGCTACCGACAACTTTTTGTATACCTCTATCATTAACCGCAACAAGCACCTGATAACCGGTGAGGTAATTGCCGAAATAATTAAAGGCGGACAGGAGTTTATTGAGCGCATGAATGCCCTTGGTGTTCACATCAACCTGATGGGAGGGGAGACCGCCGACCTTGGCGATTGTGTGCGTACTACCACGGTTGATGCTACCATGACTGTTAGAATGAAGAGGGATAAGCTAGTGCTTACACAAAATATTAAGCCGGGTAATGTAATAGTTGGTTTGGCCTCGTACGGGCAAGCTACTTATGAAACCGAGTATAACAGCGGTATTAGCAGTAACGGTTTAACCTCGGCGCGCCATGATATGTTGAGCAAGTATTACGCTGATAAGTACCCCGAAAGCTACGATGCTATTATCGACAAATCTTTGGTTTATAGTGGCTCGAAAAAATTGACAGACCCGCTGGAAGGAACGCCGTTGAATATTGGTAAAGCGTTGCTATCGCCTACACGGACTTACACGCCTATCATTAAAAAAATACTGGAAGAATTGCCGGGCAAGGTAAATGGCATTATTAACTGCACCGGTGGTGCGCATACCAAGGTGTTGCACTACATTGAAAATTTACGCATTGTAAAGAATAAGCTATTACCGGTGCCCCCTATATTTAAATTGATACAGCAAGAGTCGGGCACAGACTGGAAGGAGATGTTTAAGGTATTAAACTGTGGTACGCGTCTTGAGATTTATTGCGACGAAAAATATGCCTCGCTAATTATTGATGTAGCACAATCGTTTGGCGTTGCCGGTGAAGTAATTGGCCATGTTGAGGCAAGTGATAAAAATGAGGTTGTGATTGAGAGCGGGTATGGGAGGTTTGTGTATTAAGTTTTAATTATTTCGAAATCAGTATTTCCCAATCCGGTACAATTTCGAGCAATTCTATACCACCTGTTAATTTGCTTACAAAATTCAATGTCCCATTGGTAACCCACAGGTAATCTACTTTTAACGAGAGATTATAACGCGCTATTTGTTCAAATACTTTTTCGTTTAATGCTTCTTCGGGGGCTTTGCATTCAATAATCATTTTTGGCTGGCCGGAGTTGGAGAAGACAACGAGGTCGAAGCGTTTTTGTGTGCCGTTCAATTCTATGCCTCTTTCAACGGCTATTAGGCTTGCTGGGTATTTTTTGTCATGAACTAAGTAGTGCAGAATATGTTGCCGAACCCATTCTTCGGGTGTTAGAAATACCCATTTTTTACGGGCGATATCAAAAATGAACTTCTTATTATCCTGTTCCTTAACCTTAAAATCATATTGGCCAAACTCTACTTTCGTCATCTTTGCTAAATTCGATTAAAATTAAGAAAGGGAATTAAATAAAGATAAACGTAATATTGCCATACGCACCTTAATTAGTTAAAAGGCAAAACTAAACCGGCTTTGGTTTCCCCTTTAGGGTACGGAAGGGGTGGCTGTTAAAATTCGATTAAACATGAAACAATGAAAACAAAAGAAGATATAGTTAATAATTGGCTACCACGTTATACCGGTAGGGAGTTGAAGGATTTTAGTAAGTACATCTTGCTTACCAATTTCGACAACTACGTTAAAATGTTTGCCCAGTGGCACAATGTGCCAATATTAGGTGAAGACAAACCTATGATGAATGCCTCGGCAGAGGGCATTACCATTATTAACTTCGGCATGGGCAGTCCCAATGCTGCAACCATGCTAGACCTCCTATCGGCCATAAGCCCTGAAGCGGTTTTGTTTTTGGGAAAATGCGGCGGATTGAAGAAGAAGAGTGAGGTAGGCGATTTTATTTTGCCCATTGCCGCCATACGCGGCGAGGGAACCTCGGATGATTACTTTCCAAAAGAGGTGCCCGCTCTACCGGCATTTGCCTTACAAAAGGCTATTTCAACAACCATTCGTGATTACGGCCAGGATTATTGGACTGGTACGGTTTACACCACCAACCGTAGGGTGTGGGAGTGGGACGATAGTTTTAAGGAGTATCTGCGCCAGATACGGGCCATGGCTATCGATATGGAGACAGCCACCATTTTTATTACCGCTTTTAAGAACGAAATACCGGCAGGAGCATTATTGTTGGTATCAGACCAACCTATGGTGCCTGAAGGTGTTAAAACCGAGGTTAGTGATGGGGCTGTCACCAAAAATTACGTTGAATTACACCTGAAAATTGGTATTGACTCCTTAAAACAACTCAAGAATAATGGGCTTACGGTTAAACATTTGAGGTTTTAAAGGGTTAACCCTTTAGAAATGCTAACTGTATGGAAATTAAAGGCGTTGATTTTAAAGATTTGCCCTTAAATGGTATTGAATTTGCGTTTAATGCAAACGAAATAATTGTTACCTGCGCTCATCATGATCAAAATACAGTAGGAGCAGAACCGCTAAAAATGTATTTCAGCGGCGTCAAAAATATATTTACCGACCACCTTGAAATGGCTAGTAGTGCCGAGGTTAAAATTTTGGATTTAGAACTTGAAGAATCAAGCGAAAGCAAAAAGGCAAGGTTTCAATTATCGTCCGGCGATTCAAAAACTGAAATTGTTTTAACCTTTAATTTTTCAGCGCTGCATCATAGTTGGTAACTCCCATCAAATCTTATTCTTCTCGCTCCTGATATACATATAAAAGTAAAAAGTGGAAATACCACTGAATAAATGCCAGAGTGAGTGCGGTTGAATAAGGCTATCTGGATCGCATAGCACCTTGTGGTTATCGAACCCAAACCACATTACAGCAAAGAGTATCGAAAGTATGCAGGTTACTAGGTAGTAATGATTTGTCTTCCCCCTGTCGTACCGCTCAACTATTATTCCGAAAACGAAGATGGTTGCAATAATACCAAGCACTACATAGTGCCTTATACCTTGTTTCATAAAAAAGGTAAGCAATAGGTAAGCGATTGAAAAAATAACCACCAATGTTCGAGTACTGAACGCATGCTTTTGGTTTGAAGGTATACCCAGGCGCAGCAACAATACACGATGGGTATAATACATTAAGGGAAAGAGTGACAACGAATAAACGGCAGAATAGTCAAGCTCGCTGGCAAAGTGAATAAGGGAGGAGTGAAAAAAAACGCTTGAGCAAAAAATGTATAACATAATTCCGCCTAAAGTAAGGCTGTAAAATGGGTTGGCCGAGATAATGTTGTAGCGGGTTTTCTTAGTCCTGTCTTTCCATCCGCGGTTAAGTATAACAACTGCGGTTAACCAATAAATAAAGTTGCTGAGTGTATTTAAGGGCTGCCTGATGAAGTGGTCCATATTGGTTTTCTCGCAAAAAACCTTACCCATATCGGCTTCCGTATAAAACTGGTTCCAATAGCCCTGTAGTGCTGGGGTGTGGTTTAAAATCCAAATTCCGCCACCAAATAGTAAGGCGGTTGAAATCAACACAAAGAACCTTCGCCAGGTTATAGAAAAAACGTTGAAGCGGATCATTTTACAGCAATGAAATTACACACTTAAACGGCTGGTAGATGAAAGAGTTGTAAAGATTTAAGAGATGTTGTATAAATGCCAAGACAAGCAAGAATACGCCTATCCCTGTAAGGCATTTAACGCCACATTGTGAGCATTGGCCATTAATGAAAACGTAAGCCCTTTGGCAGGAAGGTAGGTAAACCCCGAACCATCAGCCACATAAACGTTTTTGGTTTCGCCCAGTTTGCCATTAGGTAATAGCTTAAATTTTTCGTTCTTATTTGAAAAAGGGAGGGTGCCTGCATAGTGAATACCTGAGCCATGGCCGGGGTTCATTTTCTTTAAAACAAAACAGCTTAACTGCCTTAATGCCTGGGTAAACTTGCGTTCGTTAAAAGCTACTTTTTGGTTTTCCGCATCGGTAAGTTTATAGTTTACATGAAGCACATCGCCGGTGATGCTACCAGCGGTTTTTTGTAGCTCCAGATATTTACCGGGCCCTCCATGTTCCGGGTGGAAAAGACCCGCAATTGTAAATGCAGGCATCATGTATTGAAGAAACTCAAAACCATGTTTAGTGCTCATCGGTGTTTCTTTCAAAATATGAAAAGCCATCATAGAGCGATAGCTGTAGATTGAACTCATGGCAACGTTGGTGTTGGTAAAATCAGGGTCGTAAAACAGCGATAGCTGCGCGAAACCAACTTTGCGCTGGTCGGTATCTTTGCCTAGCAAGTAAGGCTGTAGTGCAGGTAAATAGCTATAGGGGTTTGAGATAATGGGCAGTTGAACATTATAAGCATCAAACGAGCGTAGCACAATGCGCGCCGAGCTCAAACAACTGGCGGCTATCACCAATTTGCGGCATTCAAAAACAACGGTTTCGTAATTGTCTTGTCTCTTGCACTCAACCCTAATGCTATTCGCTCCTTCTTCAAACTTCAAAACTACCAGGCCACCAATGTAAGTGAAGTTGCTTTTTAGTTTCAGGTCATCAATGGTAAATGTTGGCCTGTAAGCGCTTTTATCCTGATTGCAATAAAAGTCGAGGTCTTTATATTGGTAGGCTTTACGGTTGCCGCGATTTTCGGTTAATAATGCCAATGAGGGCCTACCCATAAAAAAGCCATTCTTATTCAATTTACCTTTTTCGCGCTGATAGTTTTGATATAAATTTTTACCGGTAGAATCCATTTCAATGGAAGGCATCAATTCGGATAAATGACCAGCAGTATACTTTGAGGTATCGTCACCTGTGCCACTAATGCCTATTCTTTTTCCAACAGTTTCGTAAGCGCTGTTCATGGCAACTGAATCTAATCCAGCCTCTTTTAATTCGCTGTATGAAAACATACAGCAACCAAGGCCCCAACCATTGCCTAAGCCTCCAAGAGCAAGAGATTCCAGCGGGAAAAAGCTGTTGGATGAAAGGGGCATCCAGTGGCGCACCTTATCTATCATAAACTTGCGGGGTGGGGTAAGGTGCTCACCGGTTTTTATATGGCCAAAGGGAATGCCCTCGAAGTTTTTTCCAATAAAATATTCGTATTGGTTGGTTTCCTGTTGTTTAATGGTAAGGTAGTCTTTATCGGGTATGGTACCCGCATATTCGCTATCGGTAACACCGCCATCCAACATAAGCACCTGCACGCCCTTTTCAACCAAAGTTTGGGCAGCCATTGCCCCTGTGCAGCCGGAACCTATTACTATGTATTCGGCTATTTCCACTAAATAAGAATTAAGATAATGCTGCCCGCAATAGCCTGAAATGCTTCCTGTATTCCCTTTGCAAACAGAGTGAATATGTGCCCTCGCGAAAATGTTTTGGGCTTAAAGAACTCATAATATACCGGGCTTGTTTCAAGTATGGCAAAAGCAATAACCATGCGTTTGCGAAGCGCGTGCTCGGGATTAAACATGCCCAGCGCCGAGTCGATTAAGCCCATACTGCCCGGGTTTCGGATAATGAACTGTAGTTTCTTAATTTCAGCATCGTTCAACACGGTTTCTTCATGCTGTATAGCCCGGTAAAAAAGCAATAAACATTGTTCGTCGGCATCAAGTCCGGTAAGGTACTTGCAATAAATACCCATTTCCTGCCTGCTCAAAGAAATCTCATCCATATTATTTGGAGTTCATCTTTTCTAACTTCTCTTTTAGCAGGGCCAGTTCCTGGGCAAGCGTTTTGTTTTGGGCATGAAGTTTTGAAACGCTGAGCGATAAGTGAAGCAGGTAAACAAGTATAGCAAAAATAGCACCGGTAAAAACAAGGTTTGGCGGGTCGTGAACGCCGAAGGTATGGGCAATAACCTCAAGCCCGTTTCGCCAAAAGGAGAAAAGGATTAAGGCGAAGGTTGAAAGAATCCAGATAAAGGCATATTCTTCGCGCAACCTACCTTTTTTTATTTGCCACAAAACGTAGCATAAAAAAAGCAGGCTAACAGCAATAGCAATAAACTGTATGCGCTGGTCCATTATCAGTTTCTTAAAAACGTAAATATAATAGCAATAGTAACTTTAAACATATAGTAGATAGTACCAAAACCATGTATAGATGATTGCCCGCCCTGGCGCTCTGCCATGTGCACCGGTACTTCTCCAAATTTCAATCCGTTTCGGTTATAAATAATCAACGCTTCCGGTTCAGGATATTCGTCCGGGTAATATGCGTATAGCAGTTCCATAGTTTTGCGGTTCATCATGCGCATGCCCGATGTAGGGTCTGTTACAGTTTCGCCGGTTATCAGCTTTAAAAGCCATTGAAAATACCTGATACCACTGCGGCGCATAATGGTGCTTTGAAAACCCTCGTTTTTTATAAACCTTGAACCTATAACTACATCCCACTTATTTTTTATCAACTCATCCATTAGCATAGGTATGGGTTGCGTTGGGTGTTGGCCATCGCCATCAATTTGCACCGCATAATCAAATCCATTATTAAAGGCATACTTTATGCCCGTTTGCACCGCGCCACCAATACCAAGGTTAATAGGCAGGTTGAGGGCAATACAATTAAGGCCCGATATGATTTTCCAGGTAGAATCTTTTGAGCAGTCATTTACTACCACTGGCACAATGGTGATTTCATCAGTAGAGATGCTGTTTACGCTGGCAACCACCGCTGCAATACTTTCTTCTTCATTATATGCCGGTATTACAACCGCTATTCGTGCACGGGCGCTCATTGGTGTATTATATGGGCTAAAATAAAATCTTTAAAAGTACTTCGCCCCTTTTATCCTTATTTTTTAGTTCTTCGCGGTGTTGATTTGTCTTTAAGATGGGACAGTATGGAGTTTTTGGTTTCTAGTTTCATGTTTCAAGTTTAATACCGGACGGCGTTGTTTTTTAAATTCGCATTATGCGCATAGCCATTACAGGCTCGAATGGTTTTATTGGGAGTGAACTGGTTGGCTATTTTCTATCGAATGGCCATGAGGTGTTGATGTTACAAAGGAAACCACCCCAAGCTATGCAATCGGGTGTTTTCTATCAGCAATACGATTTGAACAACCCAGACGCCCTCCCTAACCTGGAAGGGATTGATGCGTTGGTGCACACAGCCTATATGCCATTTAATGCCGAGAATAACTCAACACGGAAAAACATTCAGGGCACTTTGGCACTTTATAATCTTTGTTTGAGTAAAGGTGTTCAGTTTGTCTTTTTATCGTCCATGTCAGCGCATGCAAATGCGTTATCGCAATACGGTAAACACAAGTTTGAATTGGAGCAGCAGTTAAACCACCAGAAGTGCCTTATACTAAAATTGGGTTTGGTAATTGGTAAAGAGGGGTTGTTCAGCCGTATTTATAATTCGTTTAAGAAAATGCCGTTTGCCGTTTTGGTAGGTGGTGGCACACAACCGGTGCAGCCTGTTTACATTGATGATGTTATAAAAGTAATTGCAAAAGCAATAACCGAAAAGCGTACTGGCATATTCGGAATAGCTACACCACGCGAATATACCATGCGCGAGTTATTCGATGCCATAGCAACAAAAGCCGGAAAACGACCCATGTTTATACCGGTGCCTTATTGGCTGGTAAGTTTTGGTATTGCAATTATCGGGCTATTACACCTTCCTTTTCCCGTTTCGAACGAAAACCTTTTAGGGCTTAAGCAACTCCAAACTTTTGACACCAGCAGCGACTTACAGAGGCTTGGAATAAACCTGCGTGATTTAAAGGAAAGTATTGACCTGCTGTAATTCTCTATCTCTGCCCAGCCATCCTTGCTGCCTCGGCGCGGTTGTTTTTCAGCATTGCATTTTGAGCATCAATTTTTAGACCGCGGTCGCAGGCATCTAAAGCTTTTTGATATTCTTTTAATTGGTTGTAAGCTGAGCAAATGTTGTTCCACGCTATACTACTGTTGGGGTTAAACTTCAGCGCGTTTCTGGCGGCTTCAATCGTCTTTAAATAGTTTTGTTGAACATAGTAGTTGTAACTAAGATTGTGGTAGTAAGCCTCGTTAGGCACAAAGGTGCTTTTTGCTTTTAAAGATTCTGCCAGGTTATTTTTGAGCAAATCGAATTTGGAGTCGAGCGCAAGGCCTTTTTTAGCCTCTAAAATAGCTTCATCAAACATTTTTAGCTGGTTGTACGAAGCCACCAAATCATTAATGGCAAGTTTATTTTGAGGATTATATCCAACAGATTTTTTGAAGAAAATAACCGCCTGGTTGTAATTTGCTTTCTGATAATATCCAATGCCTACACCAAGGCAGTAGTTAGACGAATCTACCGGTTGGCCAAAAGTAACTGTGGCTTCGGAGTTATTATTAGCCGGTGCAGGTTGAATGCGGAAGTTTTTAACTACGGCACACAGCGGAACTCCCCTCGTTTCTACCTGGTAAACCGTATTCTGGGGTGGCCAATGGAGCAAAAGCTCCTGGTTATTTTTAGCCTCGGCCACCATGGTTATTTCGTAATCCCAATCGGTTGAGTTTTCAGGGCACAGCGCGTAGGCGAGGCGTTTACTACTATCGGTTTGCAAACGGGTAGTATCTACATAATATGTAAGCTTCATCTGTTCGCCATAATACATTCTTACCCTTGCTTTTTTCCCCGGAAGATGTAGCGTATCGTGTTCAGCAATCCAATTGATGGCAGGCCTTACTGAATAGCCCCAATAATCCATCTCGTAATTTTTGAAAGCCCCTTTTTGTCCGCCAATTAAAGGCGAAAAATACATGGCCTGCACAGGGTTATTATTAAAAATAAAGCATGCCGGTTCGGCTATCAGGATGATAAATACGCCGTAAACCATCCTTCGCTGTGGCATGTTTTTTATCCGTTTAAAAAGTTCGGCCCAGCCCAAAGCGGCAATAACAATTACCGAAGGAATGATGAACAACACATGCCGGCACGAATTGTAAATGTTCGATTTCCCGATAATGATTGAAAGAATAGGGAAGGCAACCGAAAAGAGTAACAAGCAATAAATCAATAAATTAAGCCCACCTTTTTGAAGGAACCTTGGAAGCATAATAAAAAACAAAAGAAACCCGAACACAGCCGTAACAGGCAAGGTTATGTAAAGCCACTTTGGCACAAAATACCAGGGCAGTTCATTTTGATGCAACCAGTGTCCTTCAAATATTTCATAGCAATCGAATGAACTAAAGTTTCGGAATACAACCAGCGAGCGTAAGGGATTTAAAACCGGATTGGTAAACGCCCAGGGCCAAAACAACGAGCACCCGAGGTAGCCAAGTATTGAAACAATGCCAACGGCAAAAAGTATTTTGCCTGCACGGTTTAACGATAAATCGCCTAGCGCCAATAGCACAACAACATAAAGAGAAGCGAATGGCACAAAGTAAAAAATAAGAAGAACAGCGCCTGAACGAATAGCCATAGCCAGGCTAAAGCTCAACCCCAGCAAAATCAACCTTTTGATACGAATGGTGGGTAGCTCTTTTAAAAATGAAACCATTTGCAGCAAGCTAAAGGCAAACATCGTTGCCTGGGGTATATCTTTAGGGTTGCTAAGCGAGTTGCCTATTAAGCGCGGTGCAAAGGTGGCTATAACCAAACCAAGAAAAGCGGTTTGCCAGTTGCCTGTAATACGAAAGCAAATTAAGCCGATAAATATTAGTAGCAATGCCCCAAAGAGGGCTGATATGACGTGCTTCGATTCGAACTCACCCCAAAAATGATGTGTTATTTTTTGATAGACGAGTGCGGAAAAGGAATCGAACAAGCCACCGTAGATGTTAATGGCGGTTTTGCTGCCTACCCCCTCAACTGCCGGGTCGGCTTTCCAAATGGCCACGCTGTCAAAGAGTAAACCCTTTTCCAATACCTGAAGGTTTGAGGCCCTGGCCTTGCTTAGTTGCTCCGCATTCAACTTAACAAATGGCGAAACGGATGCTGTGGAATCTTTACCCTCATACCATGCCAAAATAGTATTGCCGTGCTCCATATGCTGAAGCTCATCTTCAGTAATACCGGCATTAAAACTCATTACGGGAAGAATGACTATACAAGCCGCTGCCCACAACAAGAAGAGGGCTTTAAAGGGATTTGAAAAGTCAGGTTTCATTTGCATGGAAAAATGGTGCGCGCAAATATATTTATTTGATGGTTTATTGGGCAGCGCTTTTATGCTAACTGTTACTAACAACTTGGCTGTTAACACCTCTATGGGACACTATGGGGTTATTAATTTGTTACGATGCCAATTATTTTGCGACTTAGGATATACCTAAACATACTACTCCCGCCTGTTTTGCTTATGTTTGAAACATCTTAAACTGAAATCGGAAATTTTAAAATTGGGATGAGTACTGAGAAGAAAGTTGCAGTTGTTATTTTGAGCTGGAACGGCGTTAAATTTCTGGAGCAGTTTTTACCATCGGTAGTAAAGCATACTTCGTTGGATTTATGCGAGATTGTAGTGGCTGATAATTGCTCCACCGATGGGTCGGTTGAGTTTGTTAGGCGCAATTACCCTCAAATAACGATTGTTCAAAATGCCAGGAACGGCGGTTATGCCGGTGGCTATAACGACGCCCTTAAGCAGGTAAAGGCCCAATATTACGTGCTGCTTAACCAGGATGTTGAAGTAACGCCCAATTGGGTTGAAAGCGTTATTGAACAAATGGATAAGAGTGGCGACATTGCCGCTGCCCAACCCAAATTACGCGACTTTTATAAAAGAGAGTATTTTGAATACGCCGGAGGAGCCGGTGGTTACATGGACCGCTATGGGTATGCCTTTTGCCGTGGCCGTTTGTTCGATAGTATTGAAAAAGATACCGGCCAATACGATGATGTAAGAGAGATTTTTTGGGCCACCGGTGCATGTATGTTTGTACGCTCAGAAACGTTTTGGAAGGCCGGTGCCTTTGATGAAGATTTTTTTGCTCACCAGGAGGAGATTGATCTTTGTTGGCGGTTAAATAACATGGGTTACCGCATTATCTGCGTGCCTACCTCTGTTATTTATCACGTGGGCGGTGGAAGTTTGCCCCAGGGCAATCCGCGCAAAACCTATTTGAACTTTAGGAATAACATGATGATGATGTTCAAAAACCTCCCGCTGTCATCGGTTTTATGGAAAATACCTACCCGTTTTTTTCTCGATGTGCTGGCCGGTTACTATGGCATCTATAAGCACGGAGGGTTTAAAGATATGCTGGCGATATTTAAAGCGCATGTGGCTTTTTGTTTTGCCTTGCCTCAGCTTATTAGAAAGCGCCGCGCTATACCACACCCGCGGTCGGTGTATTTTACGCAGGTTAACCTGTTGTGGCAGTATTTTTTCAAGAACAAAGAGAAGTTCAGCGAACTGGTTATACAAGCACCCCAACGAGGGTAGTTATTTTTTCGGAGTCTTGACAATAACGGTATTCAACTCTGGCGTCCTTCCGGTTAGGGAAATAGGCATAAAGCAATACTCTACTTTGCCATTTGAATACACCTTTGCCGGAAATTTTTGATGGTTGTTATGCTTCGAAACCAGGAAAGGCTCAACGTACTTTGTTTCAACCAGCTTGTATCCATGCTTCATTACTTTTTGCAAGGTATCATTGGCGCGGCTGGCATCCATTTCAGCAGCGTATAAGTCGCACAGTTCATGCTCAGCCTGAAAGTAGAAAACGGCGCGCTGGCCGCTGCAATTAAATACTACCATCTTTTCGTATTTATCGGCTACCGTGCATTGTGGAAACGAGAGGAGGACTTCTTCGCGGTTGTGGCCGAGGTAGGTTTGAGATGATGCGATTTTAAAGCCAATCAGCATCGAAAGTATTAAGGCCATTAAAACTGACTTATTTACCATTTCCGACCCGAAATTAAAGCTATTGGTCAATTATGCCGAAAATTTAAGTGTTTGCAGCCCGAACAAACAGTAGTAGCCCTTGTTTTGAGTATTCTAAACCTAAATCACTATATTTGCAGCCGCTAAAACCAAATTATGTCAACAACAACAGATAACAAAGTGAATTACAAAGTAAAGGACATGAGCCTTGCTGCCTGGGGCAGAAAAGAAATTTTGCTTGCAGAAGCTGAAATGCCCGGATTGATGGCTCTCCGCGCTCAACATGGTAAGGAAAAACCGTTGAAAGGCGCCCGCATTGCAGGCTGTCTTCACATGACAATCCAAACCGCTGTTTTGATTGAAACCCTGAAAGAACTGGGTGCTGAAGTTAGCTGGAGCTCTTGCAATATCTTCTCTACTCAAGACCACGCTGCTGCTGCTATTGCCGCTGCAGGTTTCCCGGTATTTGCCTGGAAAGGTATGAACGAGCAGGAATTTGACTGGTGCATCGAACAAACGCTTTTCGCTTTTGAAGGTGGAAAGGCTTTAAATATGATTTTGGATGACGGTGGCGATTTGACCAACATGGTGTTCGACCGTTTTCCTGAATTGGCACAAGGAATCCGTGGTATTTCGGAAGAAACTACTACCGGGGTTCACCGCTTATACGAACGTGAAAAGAATGGCACCTTGTTATTGCCGGCTATCAACATTAACGATTCGGTTACCAAATCTAAATTCGATAACAAATATGGTTGCCGCGAATCACTGGTTGATGCCATCCGTCGCGCAACTGATTTAATGATGGCCGGTAAAGTGGCTGTTGTTGCTGGTTTCGGCGATGTGGGCAAAGGCTCGGCTGATTCATTAAGCAATGCCGGTGTTCGCGTTATTGTAACTGAAATTGACCCTATCTGCGCTTTACAAGCTGCCATGGAAGGTTATGAAGTTAAGAAGATGGATACCGCCATTAAAGAAGCTGATATTATTGTAACCGCTACCGGTAACTGCGATATTATACAGGACAAGCACTTTAAGGCAATGAAGCATAACGCAGTAGTTTGCAACATCGGCCACTTCGATAACGAAATTGATATGGCTTGGTTAAACAAACACCACGGCGCATCTAAAGATGTTATTAAGCCACAGGTTGATAAATACACTGTTGACGGTAAAGATATCATCGTATTGGCCGAAGGCCGTTTGGTAAACTTAGGTTGCGCTACCGGCCACCCTTCGTTTGTAATGAGTAACTCATTCACCAACCAAACACTGGCTCAATTAGAACTTTGGCAACATGCTGAGCGTTACGAAAACCGCGTTTATACCCTGCCTAAACACCTTGATGAAATGGTTGCCAAACTGCACCTTGAGAAAATT
>Ga0206832_10137_pt1 | contig 17136 bp, 12 predicted proteins | sample Alteio_BWOrgCont_74_FD_152896 | JGI IMG/M metagenome (GOLD analysis project Ga0206832, IMG submission 152896) | Enriched cells from forest soil in Barre Woods Harvard Forest LTER site, Petersham, Massachusetts, United States -... | ecosystem: Environmental > Terrestrial > Soil > Temperate forest >... | reverse complement strand
TCATTCCCGCGAACCGCAAGATTACGAAGACGCTTTTGCGCAAACTCGCGACGGTTTATGACCGCATCGAGATTGATCCTTCGCCGATCCGCAACAAGATCACGGAAATCATCGGCCAGTTCAAAAAGAAATTCGACGATTTGCAGATGCAATACGACGAGGAGATTGAACGCGCCGAGGCCGGCGACGGCGCCGAAGCCGGCATCGTCAAGTCGGTGAAAGTTTATGTCGCGTCGAAGCGCAAATTGTCCGTCGGTGACAAGATGGCCGGACGCCACGGCAACAAGGGCGTCGTCGCGCGTATTGTGAAGGAAGAAGACATGCCGTTCCTCGACGACGGAACGCCGGTGGAGATCGTTTTGAATCCGCTCGGCGTGCCATCGCGTATGAACGTCGGACAGGTTTTGGAAACGCACTTGGGCTGGGCGGCGAAAATCCTCGGATTGAAATTCTCGACGCCGGTTTTTGACGGCATCAAGGAAAAGGAGATTCGCGGCTATCTCAAGGACGCAAAATTGCCCGAGCACGGCAAGACGCATTTGATTGACGGGCGCACCGGCGAGAAATTCGACCAGGAAATCGTCGTCGGCTATATTTACATGATGAAGCTCGGCCATTTGGTCGCCGACAAGATTCACGCGCGCGCAGTCGGGCCTTACTCGCTCGTCACGCAACAGCCGCTCGGCGGCAAGGCGCAATACGGCGGCCAGCGTTTCGGCGAAATGGAAGTGTGGGCGATGGAAGCCTACGGCGCGGCCTACACGTTGCAGGAACTCCTGACCGTGAAGTCCGACGACGTGCAGGGACGCACGCGCATTTACGAAGCCATCGTCAAGGGCGACAACTCGCTTGAGGCGGGAATCCCCGAATCGTTCAACGTGCTGGTGAAGGAAATGCAATCGCTCGGCCTCGACGTGAAAGTCGGCTATTCAAACCCGGCTGAACATCAGGAAGGAAACGGCGAGGCGGTTGCGGCTTTGACGGCGGTGTAATTGAAAAACTTAATTGCGAAAAGCCGGGACTGAAAAGTTCCGGCTTTTTTATTTTTCTGCGCGTCGCCGTTCTGCTTCTGCTTCGGCAATCAATTTGGAAAGGGGTATTTCTAACGCCTCTGCAATCGCATTGGCCGTATCCAAGCTGGGATTGCTCAAAGTGCGTTCAATCATTCCGACATAAGTTTGATGAAGCCCTGCATTTTGTGCCAGAGCTTGCCGACTTAACTTCTTTGCTTCACGATGCCGTTGCAAGACCAATGCAAAGGCATCCGAAAATTCCAAACGACGACGACGCATTCCTAGACGCTGCAATGGAATGGGTCATTATTTGGATAAGATTATATTCTTGACGTTGGAAACTGCATCTTTACGATGGTTGTCTAGTCGGCAAAAGTTGGAATATCGGAAACCATGAAAGCAATCAGAAGGATTTTATTGTGCGGGGTTGCGGTGGCCGCATCATTTTATTTCGTCCACGCGCAAGACGCGTCAGATCAATCGCTCCAATCGGCAACCGACTTGGACGTGATGCTGCAAGCAATAGAACAGGCAACACCTGCGCCCGCCAGTTCCCTGCCAATGTCTGGAACTTATTGGTCGGCACAGCATCCGCCGGGCACACGCGGCGCATGGCCGCCTTTGCCGGGAAATGTTTTGGGATTGGATGCGTGGTCGTTGGGTGACGGAGTGTTTTTGCTCAACGACACAAACGTGGATTATGAGGAAATCCAAGCGGAAGCGGAAACAGAAACGGCATTTTCACCAAGAACGAGAATGATCATGATGGCGATGAACCTTTCGAGCAGCTACGCCTACGGCAATCCGGTTTATCTCACGAACATGGCCACGATTTCCTCCGGCCCTGCAAGCGTGACTGCCAGTTTCAGCATCGCTGGCGGCACGAACTTTGTTCCTTACGACATTTTGACGACTACAAATTTGATAAACCCGATTGCTTCATGGAACTGGATTGGGATTGGCTACACTTCAAACCGATACACTTTTAGCAATCAGCCAGCCGGAAATGCTTTTTACAAACTGGCGAAGCCTTCCAAGACAATGACGGTTGGATTTGGCGATGATTCGGTTGCGCAATGCGACGTGCCGTTTGCTCTGACAAATGTTTTGCAAGTGGCTGGTGGTGCTGCGCATAGTCTCGCGTTGAAGAATGATGGCACGGTCGTTGCGTGGGGATGGAATCCTTACGGCCAAACCACTGTGCCGACAAATCTCACCGGCGTGGCGATGGTTGCGGCGGGTTGGTATCACAGTGTCGCGCTGCTGACCAACGGCACGGTGATCACTTGGGGCATAAGCGATTCCCCTCTGTTCGGCGGGTTAGACATAACCAACGTGCCTCCGAATTTGACAAATGCAATCGTGATTTCCGCGCAAGCCCTGCACAGTCTGGCGCTGATGAGCAACGGAATTGTCGTGGCGTGGGGTTACAATACAATATTCAATGAAGCCACCGTGCCAGCCGGACTTTCAAACGTCGTCGCAATCTCGGCGGGTTACATACACAACCTTGTGGCAAAGTCCGATGGAACGGTGGTGGCGTGGGGTTACAACGGATACGGCCGATGCAATGTTCCGGCGGGTTTAAGCAATGTGGTGGACGTAGCGGCGGGTTTGTATCACAGCCTCGCCTTGAAAAAAGACGGCACAGTGGTTGCGTGGGGAGATAATGCCCTCGGTGAAGCCACTGTGCCAGCCGGACTTTCCAACGTCGTTGCGATTGCAGCCTCGGGTGACGCTGATTTTGTTAGTCCTTATACGGCCTACAGTCTTGCGCTCAAAAATGACGGCACGGTGGTTGTGTGGGGTGATGATGATGCGGTTGATCCGATTCAAGGACTTTCAAATGTGATTTCAATCGCTGCGGGTGGGGATCACGCTCTGGCCGTCCGCACCGGCCCTGCCACGCCCGTTATCACGCTCGAACCGATTGCCGAATACCAAGTTGCCGGAAGCAATGTAACTTTCACGGCCAGAGGCGCGGGACTTTACGGCGTGACGTATCAGTGGCAGACTAATGGTGTGAATCTTTCGGGCGCAACCAATGCGACGCTGACACTGACGAACGTGCAGCCACCCGCGCAACTTGCCAGCTATGACGTGCTTGTCGGCAACGAACTTGGCAGCATCGTTAGTTCAAACGCCAATTTTTATTTCGTGACTCCGCCCGTGATTCTTTCGGAATCGCCGCTTCCCACAAATCAAATTGTGATTTATTTGACCAACGTTACGTTGAGCGTCGTGGCGACTGCTCCGGGAATTTACAATGGCTTTCCGCTTTCCTATCAATGGCAGTTGAATGGAACGAACATCGCCGGAGCAAATTCGGCATCCTACACTTTCCAAGCGAATCAAAATTCATCCGGCGCATATTCCGTCCTCGTGAGCAATGCGGCTGGCAGCACAAATGCAATCTGGCAAGTAACTGTTATCGGCAGCCATCTTCAATTCATCCAGCAACCGACAAATCAATATCAAATTGCTGGCGGCAGCATCAGTTTCATTTCCAGCGGCATCAGTTCCAACGCGATTAGCTACCAATGGCAATTCAACACGACGAACATTGTTGGAGCAACGAATGCGGTCTTGACGCTGACCAACGTGCAAGCGGCACAGCAGGGAATTTATGACGTTGTTATAAATGATTCCGTCAACAGCCTCACCAGTTCCAACGCCAACTTTTATCTGGTGACGCCGCCTGTCTTTACCTCGCAGTCAACGCCGACGAATCTGGTTTGCATCTACGGAAATTACATTTCATTCGCCGCCACTGCGACTGCTCCGTTCCAGACGAACGGTTTTCCGCTCCACTATCAATGGCAGTTCAACGGCATGAATATCTCTGGCGCGACCACGACCAACTACGCTTTCACCGCCAACGACAACTCGTCGGGAATTTATTCGCTCATCGTGACGAACATCGCTGGCAGCACAAACGCAAACTGGCAAGTGACGGTGACAAACGTTATTAACGTGACGAATGATTTGCTGCTGATTTACAATTCCAATTCCTCGGACAGTTCAAATCTCTGCGCTTATTATCTGGCGCACCGCCCGATGGTGGGCGGAGCAAATGTTTTGGGTGTTGCCTGTGACGTGGGCGAATTCACAACCTCGACAAATTGCGACGCGCAAATCGTGGCTCCGGTGCTGAACTGGCTGACGAACAATCCGGCCAAACGCCCGCAATATGTTGTTCTGTTTTACGATATTCCGACGCGCCTCACCAATAGCTTTCCATATCCTGTTTACGGAAGCGTCAGTTACCATTTGCAAAATGTTTATCTGAACTGGAAGCCGTTTGTGAACAACATCAACGCTGGCTCTTTGGCTGACTGTGAAGCCTATGTGGACAAGCTCGCCTACATCGGCACGAATTTTTCGCCAGGCAAACTTATTATTAGCGCGAGTGCTGGCGGGTATGGAAATACGAATTATTATTTTGATGACACAGAATCGGGCTATGGTGGCGATCCTGTAGGTATGCCTGCGGTGCAGGCTGTAATTCAAAATGGGGCTTCATCCAATTCTGTGGCTTATGTAAATGCGAACCCCGATTGTGGTTCTTTGGCGTGTCACCTCACAAGCGGCACAAATGTAGCCGGATATTTCTGTTGGGGAGCACACAGTTCTTTAGGGGGCGGTTATCCAGTTGATGGAGCGGTGCAATGGTCTGGCAACAGTGGTTGGTGGATTATAGAAACGATTGAATCTTTTAATGGTCAGCGTTCGACCAGTCAGGGGAATTTTATTGAGTGGTTTTCTTCAAATGCTTTTGGGGGCACAAATTATTCCAACACGCCAGTTGGTGCTGTTAGCCATACGGAGGAACCGGGCAGTCCTGGAAACTGTGAAAATAGCGCAATTTATTTCGGACTTTGGGCGAGCGAAAAAGACTTCGCAATTTGTGCATGGAACGCCCGTAACACCCCTTATTTCCAAGCAGTTGGTGACCCACTGGTAACTAAATGAAAGGACAACCTATGAAAATAATTAAAAATGGAATTCTAATTATCCTGATCTTAATCATAAAACAGAGTGCCGAAGCACAAGGTTTCTTAAACCTAGATTTTGAATCGGCAAATGTTTCCGGGGATTCACCGGGAAGTGTTCCCGCTAGTAGTGCCATAACCAACTGGACGGCTTACATAAGTGGCGTTGGACAGAGTTCTATTCTCTATAACAGTGAGACTCTTGGTGAGGCAGCGATTTCTTTGCAAGGAACAAATGGAATTTATCAACCCATTCAAGGCCAATACTTCGTTTTGCTTCAAGCTACATTTTTCGCACCAGACACAAATACTGCTGCGATAGGTCAAACAGGACAAATTCCCGAAGGGACTGAATCGTTGACATTTTTGGGAAACACCTCCTTAAGCGGAGCGGGAAATAATATGCAAGTTACTTTCAACGGTTCGCCTATTTCTTATTCTGCTATTGGTAGCGGCTCTGACTACACAATTTACGGAGCAAACATTTCAGGATTAGCCGGGGATACAGGGCAACTGCTTTTCACTGCTTTCAATAATACATACGCGGAAATTGACAACATTCAATTTTCTCCTTCGCCCGTTCCCGAACCGAGCGGGTTTGCCTTGGCCGCACTTGGGGCATTGCTTCTAGGCTTCCGTCGCTGGAAAAATCCGCCCAGACCTAAACATGAGAACCGCGATTAAAATTTTGTCCTTGTTGCTCGTCTTGTGCCGGAGCGCACAGGCACAGGGCACTATGGAAGCGGTAAATACAGGAGTAATTGGGGGTGGTGTTTATGGATCGGGAGGCATTGTGGGATATTTGGACAATGAAACTGTCGGCTGGACGTTTTCGCCTTCTGGAAACATCCTCGTCAGCAGTTTGGGCTGGTTGGGAAGTGTAAATCCTTCATCTGGCGCAACCGTCGGACTGTGGTCGGAAGATGGAACACTTTTAAGTTCCGCGACGATTGACAGCAACGAGCAAATAATCAACGGCAGCGCTTACGAGGCAATCAGCCCCATCATTCTTCTCGAAAATGAAACCTACGTCGTGGCCGCCAGCATTCCCGGACAGGTTTTTACCTTCCTAGGATTTCCAAACGCGCCGACAACCAATTCCATCAATTATGTCAACACGGCAGTTTCTCCAGAGAGCAGCGGATTCATCTTCCCGACAACTACCAGCACTGACGAAGAATTTATTCCGGCGGCAACTTTTCTTTTTCAGCCAGTTCCCGAACCGAGTGAGTTTGCTTTGGGCGCGCTTGGAGCATTGCTTCTCGGCTTTCGTCGTTGGCGGAGATAAAACCGCCTCATTTTTTGACAATCCGCTCAAAAATTAGACGTTTCAGCTTTTTTCTTACTCAAGTCAGCGTCCGAGTTAGGTAAGTCAAAGACGGACTTACCCAAGTTGGAGACGGACTTGATTAAGTCAGAGCGCGACTCGCCCAAGTCAGAGACAGATTTAGTCAAGTCGGAAACAGACTTGCCCAAGTCCAAAATGAAAACAGGAAAGTCAGAGCCGGACTTTGGAACTTTATCGGGTGACTTGCCCAAGTCAAAGACGGACAAAGGGGCTTTGAAAGCCAACAAAGATAAGGGAAAAACGAACAAAGGTGATTGTGAATAATTTTCAGGAGAATTTTTTATTTTTGGCATTTCTTACGCTTCACACTTATTTCCGAAAAGCCATTTGTGGATCAGGTTCATGGCGGACTTGGCGAATGGTTTCACAGGCAATCAAGAGAAAGGAAATGATATGGCTACATATCATGTTTCACTCGGATTCGCCCAATTGCCCGACTCGGACTTGGACGAATTCGCAGGTGCGGTTATCGCCGGACTCACCGGCAATGCCGCGTTCCCAACACCAGCCGTCAGCATTGCGGATTTGACCGCAGCACAGACGGCGTTTGAAGATGCCATGACAGCAATGGCGCAAGGCGGCACACAGGCGACCGCCGATAAAAACAACAAACGCGATGCCCTTGTCGCGTTGCTACGGACGGAAGCAAAATATGTCGAGCTAAACGGCAAAAATGATTTGCCGACGTTGCTCTCATCGGGCTTCCAAGTGAACAGCACGAACACGGCGCAATCGCCGCTGGCCACGCCGAGCATTGTGCAAATCACCAATGAAGTCAGCACTCAACTGGTGGTGCGGCTCAATGGCGTTGACAATGCGCGTTCGTATGAAATGCAGGTGAAAAACGGCGGAGGCTGGCAACCTGCGGGCGTGTTCACGCAATCGCGTCGGATAATTCTGACTGGCTTGACACCCGGACAGACTTACACGGTGCAGGCGCGAGCCGTCGGCGGCAGCACGGGTTATTCCGACTGGAGCGACCCGCTCTCGCACATGGCAATGTGATTGAGGCATTGCCCTTCAACCAGCCGGAGCGAGAAATTGTTCCGGCTGTTTGTTTTTTGACGCATGAAAATTCTTCAAAAAATTCATTGCGCAGCCGCCGTTGTTCGCATAAATTCTTCATTCCATTTGAGCCAGTGGAACACCATTATTTTCAGTTTAGAACACGAGGGGATTAACACCCGCCGGAAGGTTTTTATTTATTTATGACAACTTCAAAAGAAAACGCGCGCGAATTGCTCGGACTTGAAAAAGTCAACCAGGTGGATTACATCGGCATCACGCTGGCGTCGCCCGACGCCATCCGCTCGTGGAGCAAGGGCGAGGTCAAGAATCCCGAGACCATCAATTACCGCACGTTCAAGCCGGAAAAGGGCGGCCTGTTCTGCGAACGCATTTTCGGCCCGGTCAAGGACTGGGAATGTTCCTGCGGAAAATACAAGCGCATCAAGCATCGCGGCATCGTCTGCGACCGTTGCGGCGTCGAGGTGACGCTCGCGCGCGTGCGCCGCGAACGCATGGGCCACATCGAACTGGCCGTGCCGGTGCAGCACATCTGGTTTTTCAAGTGCATGCCCTCGCGCATCGGCCTCGCGCTGGACATGACGGCGCGGCATCTCGAGCGTGTTATTTATTACGAAGATTATCTCGTGATTGATCCGGGCAACACGGCGTTGAAGCCGCATCAGTTGCTCAACGAAAGCGAATATCGCGAAGCCAAGGAAACTTACGGCGCGGATTCTTTCGTCGCGAAAATGGGCGCGGAAGCCGTGCGCGAGGCGTTGGAGCGCGTTGATTTGGCGAAGGGCGTGGATCAATTGCAGCAGGCGATGACCGAAACCAAGAGCAAACAGATCCGCAAAAAATTGGGCAAGCGGATCAAATTGCTGCAAGGCCTCGCGTCATCGAAGAGCCGTCCGGAATGGATGATTCTCACGGTGCTGCCGGTGATTCCGCCGGATTTGCGACCGCTCGTGCCGCTCGAAGGCGGACGTTTTGCGACTTCGGATTTGAACGATTTGTATCGCCGCGTCATCAACCGCAACAACCGTCTCAAGACGTTGCTGCAACTCAAGACGCCGGAAGTCATCATCCGCAATGAAAAAAGAATGTTGCAGGAAGCCGTGGACGCGTTGTTCGACAACGGCCGTCATGGACGCCCGGTCACTGGCGCGGGAAATCGCTCGCTGAAATCTTTGAGCGACATGCTCAAGGGCAAGGGCGGTCGCTTCCGTCAAAATTTGCTCGGCAAACGCGTGGACTATTCAGGCCGCTCGGTCATCGTGATCGGACCGGAACTGAAATTGAACCAGTGCGGTCTGCCGAAAAAGATGGCGCTCGTTTTGTTCGAACCGTTCATCATCCGTCGTTTGAAAGAACTCGGCTACGTTCACACCGTTCGCAGCGCGAAGAAAATGATCGAGCGCCAGACGAAGGAAGTTTGGGACGTTTTGGAAGAAGTGACGAAAGGCCATCCGGTTCTTTTGAATCGCGCGCCGACGTTGCATCGTTTGTCTGTCCAAGCTTTCGAGCCGCAGTTGATTGAAGGCGAAGCGATTCGCATTCATCCGCTGGTTTGCACAGCTTACAACGCGGACTTCGACGGCGACCAAATGGCCGTTCACGTTCCGCTTTCAGTCGAGGCGCAGATGGAAGCGCGCCTGTTGATGATGGCGACGAACAATATTTTCTCGCCGTCAAGCGGCAAGCCGATCATCACGCCGACGCAGGACATCACGCTCGGTTGTTATTATGTAACCGCCGAACCGCGTAAAGCTGCTCCGGCGAATTCAAAGGATTTGCCACTGTTCGGCACGAAGGTGGAAGTTCAATTCGCATACGACGACGGCGGCTTGAAAACGCACGACCGCATTCGTCTGTCGAATCCTGATTTTGGCAAGCCGACTGTTTTTGGCAATGCCGACAAAAAAATTATTGATACGACCGTTGGCCGCGTCATTTTCAGCGAAATCTGGCCGGAAGAATTGGGTTTCCCGAACAAGTCGGTCAAGAAATCCGAACTCGGCGACATGATTTGGAAATGTTACAAATTTGCCGGCCACGAAAAAACCGTGGTCATGCTCGACAAGTTAAAAGAGCTTGGCTTCCGCGAGGCGACCAAGTCCGGCGTGAGCATCGGCATTGACGACATGATCGTGCCGAAGGAACGCGACGAGCAGATCGAGGCCGCGCACAAGCAGATCAAGGAAGTCGAAAAACAATATCGCAAGGGCGTCATCACGCCGGGCGAGCGTTACAACAAAATCGTGGACATCTGGACGCATTGCACGGACCAGATTTCCGGCGTCATGTTCAAGACGCTCGAACAGAACCAGGGCAAGAAGGAATACAATCCAGTGTTCTTGATGGTTGATTCCGGCGCGCGTGGTAATAAGCAGCAGGTGCGTCAGCTCGCCGGTTTGCGCGGCCTCATGGCCAAGCCGAGCGGCGACATCATCGAGAAACCAATTCTCGCAAACTTCCGCGAAGGTCTGTCCGTTTTGGAATATTTCATCTCAACGCACGGCGCGCGTAAAGGTCTCGCCGACACCGCGCTCAAGACCGCCGACTCCGGCTACATGACGCGCAAGCTCGTGGACGTTTCGCAGGACGTGATCATCCAGGAAGAAGATTGCGGCACGACGAACGGCATCTGGGTCAGCGCAGTTTACGAAGGCGAGGACGAAGTTGTGAAACTCGCCGACCGGATCGTCGGACGTTTCGCGTGCGACGACATCGTCAACCCGACGAACCCGAAGGAATTTCTCATTCACGCGAACGAGGAGATTGACGAGGACAAGGCCAAGCGTCTTGAAGCCACGGCGATCGACCGTATGCGCATCCGCTCCGTGCTGACTTGCGAAAGCAAGCAGGGGATTTGCATCCATTGCTACGGCCGCAGTCTTGCGACCGGCGCGCTCGTGAAACTTGGCGAGGCCGTCGGCATCATCGCCGCGCAATCCATCGGCGAACCCGGCACGCAGCTCACGATGCGCACGTTCCACATCGGCGGAACGGCGTCGCAGGTTTTCAAACAGCCGCAGATCAAATCCAAATTCGAGGGCACGATTCGTTACAACGAATTGCGCGTCGTGCAATTGGAAGACGGCAACAACATCGTGCTCAACAAAAACGGCACGATTTCAATCCACGGCGAAGACGGACGCGAATTGGAAATCCATACCATCGTCATCGGCGCGGTCATTTCCGCCAAGGACGGCTCGCATATCAAGAAGGGCGACACGTTCGTCCAATGGGATCCGTATAACGTGCCGATTCTTTCCGAGAAAGCCGGCAAGATCAAATTCCACGACATCATCGAAGGCGTGACGATGAAACAGGAAATGGACGAGACGACCGGCCAGGAAGCCATGGTCATCATCGACCACAAGGAAGATTTGCACCCGCAGATCATCATCAGCGACGACAAGGGCGAAGTCGTGGCGAATTATCCGATTCCGTCCGGCGCGCACGTCGTCCTGAACGAAGGCGACAAGATTGTCGCCGGAACTTTGATGGCGAAAACGCCGCGCAAGACTTCCAAGACGAAGGACATCACCGGCGGTCTGCCGCGCGTGGCGGAATTGTTCGAGGCGCGCCGTCCGAAGGACGCGTCGGAGATTTCCAAGATTGACGGACTTGTGGATTTTGGTGCGAGCGTGCGCGGCAAGCGCTGTGTTCTCATCAAAGACCCGGCGACGCAATTGGAAGAGGAACATCTTATTCCGATCGGCAAGCACGTCATCGTCTTCAAGGGCGACATGGTGAAGAAAGGCCAGCAGTTGACCGAAGGCCCGATGGACCCGCACGAAATCCTCGAAGTCTGCGGACCGCAGGAATTGCAGGAACACTTGGTCGGCGAAGTGCAGGAAGTTTATCGCTTGCAGGGCGTGACCATCAACGACAAGCACATCGAGATCATCGTGCGCCAGATGCTCCGCAAAGTCCGCGTCACCGAGGCGGGCGACACGGAATTCCTCTGGGGCGAACAGATTGACCGGCTCGCGTTCGAGGAAGAAAATGAGCGCGTCGAGAAAAAAGGCGGCAAACCCGCCGAAGCGTCGCCCGTTCTGCTCGGCATCACGAAGGCGTCGCTCGAAACCGACAGCTTCTTGAGCGCCGCGTCGTTCCAGGACACGACGCGCGTTCTCACCGAAGCGGCCACGCGTTCCAAGATTGATTCCCTGCGCGGGTTCAAGGAAAACGTCATCATGGGCCACATCATTCCGGCAGGAACTGGATTTGATTATCACCGCAAGGCGACAATCAAGGCGCTCGTTGAGATTCCTGACGAACCCGAAGTGGAAGAACCTGTTGCGGAAGAAAATCCGCTGCTGGCCTGATTCTGAAAATTATTTCGCAAGGGCGTCCGGTTCAACCGGACGCCTTTTTTATTGCTGCCCGTCATGGTCAAGCAACCGCGCGAAGTAAAAACAGCCGCCTGCAATCAACACTGCCGCCACCACGATGATGATCGCCTGTGTGCCGGGTTGTTTCAAATCATTGGTTAAGTCTTCAATCAACTCACCCTGTTTGCCATACAGGATTGCCATCTGTCGCTGCTCGGGTTTGTTGTATCCGGTCATTGCAAGGTCGTCTGACACATCCGGCGAACGGGTTCCAATCCAATAAACAATTCCTGCGCTGATGATTCCCGCCGCCAGCACGCTGACGCCGGTGATCCGGAGTTTTCGCGCGCGCCGTTTAAAAGTTGAAAGCGAATCAGATGTTTTGTCGTTCACAGACATATTGCAAAGTGTTCCGGCAACGCGCCCAACTGGTCGAGCACAAATTCTTTGAACGTGTCGTCAGGCATGGGAATAAAATTATCCGCGTGAGACAGAATTAACAGGATTAACAGAATTTAATTCTGCATAATTCTGTGAATTCTGTCTGAAAACTTTTTTACTTCTTGTTCATGGCAGCGGCCAATACGCGCGGTAGAAGCGATTGGGAAAACTGACGGCGTTTGTGTCTTGAAATGAAAGCAGTCCGTTCGTGCCGGTGAAACCCCAGCCGATGTTTGTCCAGTTGACGAGATTGGTGGAAGCCAGCAGGCCGAAGCCGATGTTCGTTTGCGTGGAAGTCAGGCGCAGGTTGAACGTGCCAGCAACGAGATTTGATTTGGTCAAAGTAGGTGCAGTCGGCGGCGTAGGCAACGCCAGCGAATAAACCCCGGATAAATTCGCCCCGCCGGTATTCTGTCCGCCAGTCATAAAAATATACGAGCCAGAAACGGCAACGCCCATCCCACCTATCGGCTGCGACAAAGAAGGTCCTACCAACCATGCACCCAATGTTCCATCGCCCATCACCGCTGCATTGTAGCAAGTGCTTACTCCTCCTGAACCGTTAAATCCGCCCATGGTAAATATCCGACCACTCGCCGCCGCCGCGCCAATGTAGGCATCGCCTTGTAGCGTTGGCACCAATGGCGTGGTTTGATTCCACCCGGCCAACGAACCACCGGTGTTGATTTTGGAATAATAGACTGAACTGCCTACAGCTTGTCCTTCATCAACATAACCCCCCAGCACGTAAAGCATCCCGTTGGCGACTTCTCCCTGTGCGTAAATATTGACAGGCAATGATGGCTGCGTGACCCAGCTTGAAAGGCTGCCGTCGGCTTGGATGGTAGCTGAATAGACGTTACTGGAGACGGTCGATATTCCAGTGTCTGGATTTAGATTTTCTCCACCGACCACATAGACCGTGTTGTTCCAAACTGAAGCGCTTAAAAAATAGAGAGTTTGAGGCAATGGACTGGTTGTCTGCCATGAACCAACCGTCCCATCGGGATTTATTTTTGCATAATAAACCAGGTTAGCGAGATACATGCCGTTCTCCGTGAAGTGGAATCCGCCCAGCACATAAAGGATACCGTTGCCCGTCACTCCTGCATGATACTCGACGCCTTCCGGCAGCATCGTGGCTGATTTCCAAGTTCCAATGGTGCCATTGGTTTGAACTTGAGCATAAAAGACTTTGTCACTGTCTGTGGTGCCGTTCTGCGAGCTATTGCCTCCGACTTGGTAAAGAAAATTGGAAGAATAAGAGAGGGAATGTCCTGAATAACCATCTGGCAGCGACGTGAGAGATTGCCAAGTTTGCGCCGTCGCGAGATTTTGAAAATTCACCAGGCCAAAAATAATTCCCAAGCCAGCGGCACGGGTAAAAATATTTCCTGCCCAAGTCATACCAAAAGATTATTCCCAATCCAACGCACCGGCAAGCGCGTAGAAATCATTGTGGTCTATTTCTGCGCTTCCTTCGCCCAAGTGTCTTTCAAGGTGATTGTCCGATTGAAAATTAGTTTTTGCGAGTTGGAATCTTTGTCCAAGGTGAAATAGCCGATCCGCTCGAATTGATAGCGGTGCTCCGCACTGGCACCACTTAAAGACGGCTCCAACTTCGCAGTTATCACTTCGAGCGAGCGCGGATTGAGGACGGATTTGAAATCGCGCTTCGTCGCGCCGGAGCTTTCAGCGGAGGCGGAGCCGTCCTTTTCCGGCTCGGCTTCGGTGAAGAGGCGGTCGTAAAGGCGCACCTCGGCGTCGAGCGCGTGCGCGGCGCTCACCCAATGGATCGTGCCCTTGACCTTGCGCGCAGAAGTCGCGCCGCCGGTCTTGCTGTCGAGGTCGGCGGTGCAGCGCAGTTCGGTGATGTTGCCGCTCGCGTCCTTCACCACTTCGTCGCACTTGATGATGTAGGCGTATTTCAAGCGCACTTCGCCGCCGGGTTTCAACCGGAAAAATTTCGGCGGTGGAATTTCCTGAAAGTCGTCGCGCTCGATGAACAGTTCGCGGCTGAACGGAATTTTTCGCGTGCCGGTGCCATCGTCTGAGTTGGTAGGGCGCGTCACTCCGTGCGCGCCGTCGGCGGGCAGAGGACTGCCCGCCCTACCAGCTTCGGGATTGTTGACGGCGTCGAGTTCCTCAACTTTGCCTTCGGGAAAATTCGTGATGACGACTTTGATCGGGCGCAGCACGGCGAGGCGGCGCAGCGCGCGTTTGTTCAAGTCTTCGCGGATGGCGTGTTCCAAAACCGCAACGTCCGTGATGCCGTTGTATTTCGTGATGCCAATGTTGTAAGCAAAGTTGCGCAACGCTTCCGCCGTGACGCCGCGACGACGGATGCCGCAAATCGTCGGCATACGCGGATCGTCCCAGCCGGTGACGATTTTTTCTTCAACGAGCTGGAGCAATTTGCGTTTGCTCAAGACCGTGTAACTCAAATTGAGCCGCGCGAATTCATATTGTTTCGGCAACGGACGCGGCAAGCCGAGCGATTCGAGAATCCAATCATAAAGCGGACGGTGCACTTCAAATTCCAAAGTGCAGATGCTGTGAGTGATGCCTTCGATGTAATCGCTCAAGCAATGCGCGAAGTCATACATCGGATAGATGCACCACTTGCCGCCGGTCTGATGATGGTCGGCGCGTTTGATGCGGTAGAGCAGGGGATCGCGGAGCCAGATGTTCGGCGCGTCCACGATGATCTTCGCGCGCAACACGCATTTGCCGTCTGGAAATTCGCCAGCCTTCATGCGCTGGAAGAGATTCAAGTTCTCCTCCATGCTGCGGTCGCGGAACGGCGACGCTTTGCCGAGACGACGGTATTCGTCCGTCTGGTCGGGCGTCAAATCGCAGACGAAGGCTTTGCCCTTCTCAATCAACTGCTCGGCGTAATCGTAAATCTGGTCGAAATAATCGGAGGCGTAGAACGGTTCGACGTTGGTTGACGGTTCGTGTGATGGCGCGAGATAGAAATCGCGCTTGCCTTCTTCCGCGATTGTTTCGGGCGTCTGGCCTTTTGGTTTCAACCCAAGTTCCTTTTCCGCCCAACCGTTGATGAGCCAGCGCACATCTTCCTGAATGGACTCGACGTATTCGATGTCTTCCTTCGTCGGATTTGTGTCATCCATCCGCAGATTGCAAACGCCACCGAACTCATGCGCGATGCCGAAGTTCAGGCAGATGCTTTTCGCATGGCCGATGTGGAGATAGCCGTTGGGTTCAGGCGGAAAGCGCGTGTGGATTTGAGGATACTTCTTTTCGGCGACATGCGCGGCGACAATGTCGCGGATGAAATCACTCGGTGCAGGCGCGGGTTCTTTATTTTCCAGACTCATAAATTCGCGCGGAGATTAGCAGTCGTAAGTGCGATTGTCCAAACGAAGCACGGCTATTCCTTGTCCTGCACGAGCGGCTGGAATTGCAGCGTGTCCGGGTCGTAGGCAAAAAGTTCCGCCGTGGCGATGTGAAAAAACCAGCCGTGCAACCGCAGCGTGCCGTCCATCAACCGTTCCTGCACGCAATGATAGCTGTGCAGATTTTCCAGCGCGAAGAGAACGTTCTCGGCGGCGGCGGCATCCATCCGGTCTTCCATCCGCGTAACGTGGATGTATTGCGAGCGCATGATATCCAGCACGGGCGCGGCGAGGTTCAGCCATTCGCGCAGGTGCGGCATGGTATTGCCAACGGGACTTTCGCCGAGCAACGCCGACATCGCGCCACACTGCGAATGACCGCAGATGACGATGTCGCTCACGCGCAACGTCTCGACGGCGAACTCGATCGCGGCGGCGGTGGAATTGGTGCTGCCCGTTGCGCTCGACGGCGGAACGATGTTGCCGACGTTTTTCACGACGAACAGATCACCCGGCTTGCTCTGCGTGATGAGTTCCGCCAGCACGCGCGAATCCGAGCAGGTGATGAACAGCGTGTGCGGATTCTGCCCTTCCTGCGACAGCTTGCGGAAAAGCTTTCGGTAATTCCCGAACTCGTCGTTGCGGAATTTGTGGACGCCTTCGATGAGCCGTTCCATGATAAATTTTTATTGCGCGAGCGTTTTGTTCTTCGCGCGCGATTCTTCCATCAACCGCACTTTGAATTTTTTCAATTCTTCCTGCAACCGCGCGTCGCCCGTCGCGATGATTTGCGCGGCGAGAATTCCGGCGTTGCGTCCGCCATTGATGGCAACCGTCGCGACGGGAACGCCCGGAGGCATTTGCACCATGGAAAGCAACGAGTCCAGTCCGTCCATTGATTTGCCAAGAATCGGCACGCCGATGACGGGCAGGGTGGTAAATGCCGCTGTCACGCCCGCCAAATGCGCCGCGCCGCCCGCGCCGCAGATGATGACTTTCAGTCCGCGCGAAATCGCGCTGGAAACATATTCCTCAAGCCCGCGCGGATCGCGATGCGCGGAAATAACTTTGGCTTCGGACGCGATGCCGAATTCCGTCAGTGCATCGGCGGCAGCTTTCATCACTGGCCAATCAGAATCACTGCCCATCAAAATGCCGACGAGCGGTTTGTCAGATGAATTTTTCATTGTCGGGAATTAAACGCGTAGAAATTATTTAAAGAAAATTCCGCCAACTTTGTTCTCTTTCAAACTCATCGTGCTGAGAATGTCGTCGCCGCCATCTTTGAAACGCAACCGATAAAGAAAAACCTGATAGCCATGCTGATTCAATTCACCAAGAAAAGTTGTGTCATAACCCCCGGTGGTTCGTTTGTTCATAAAGTTTGACGCAGCGTCAAATTGGGTCTTGGTCAGCGCGGCCTTCAAATTGTCGTCGGCATCGGCGACAAAAGCGTCGTAATCCTTCGCGGTTTGCGCCGCGATTAGACTTTTGAAAATCTTTTCTGCCTGGGCGCTATCTGCCGCGTGGAGCGCGAATGAACACGGTGAAAATGTCGCAATAAATAGCGCAATTCGGATCAGATTGTTTTTCATGCCTCAACGCTAAAATTTCATTTCTCAATTGTCCAGA
>Ga0206832_10161_pt1 | contig 17193 bp, 11 predicted proteins | sample Alteio_BWOrgCont_74_FD_152896 | JGI IMG/M metagenome (GOLD analysis project Ga0206832, IMG submission 152896) | Enriched cells from forest soil in Barre Woods Harvard Forest LTER site, Petersham, Massachusetts, United States -... | ecosystem: Environmental > Terrestrial > Soil > Temperate forest >... | reverse complement strand
CGGGCAAGCAAGAAATGCCATGCACCCATATTTTCAGATTCCTCCTGCACCCACCACACCTCGGCTTTAGGATATTTTTGAGTGAGGGCAATCATTTTATCCTGTGGCACCGGATATAGTTGTTCAACTCGTGCAATTACTACATCATTATGCTTATCTCTTTCTTTTCGTTCCAGCAAATCGTAATAAATTTTGCCGCTGCAGAAAAGAATTTTGCGCACTTTTTTGCTCTTTACTTCATCCACTATCAATTCCTGGAAACCACCTTTTAAAATATTCTCAACCGGTGAAACACAGCGCGGGTGACGTAACAATGATTTGGGACTCATTACAATTAAAGGCTTGCGGAAAGGCCATGTCATTTGCCGGCGCAATGCATGGAAGAAATTCGCTGGGTCGCTGATGTTTACTACCACCATATTCATTTCAGCACAAAGTTGCAGGTAACGCTCTAATCTTGCGCTGCTGTGTTCAGGGCCTTGTCCCTCGTATCCGTGCGGCAATAACATCACCAAACCCGAACCACGCTGCCATTTAGATTCGCCGGATGCTATAAACTGGTCAATAACCGTTTGCGCGCCATTGGCAAAATCGCCATACTGCGCTTCCCACAAAACCAAAGCCTCAGGATGTGGCAGCGTGTAGCCGTACTCAAATCCCAATACACCATATTCGCTCAGGTGCGAGTTGTAAATAAAAAAGCGGCCTTGCTTTTTGCCCAGGTTGCACAAGCGGCAATATTCGGCATCTGTATTTTCATCCGTAATAACAGCATGGCGCGAAGTAAAGGTTCCACGCTTAACGTCTTCGCCACTTAATCTTACATCCTTTCCTTCTAGCAACACTGAACCATATGCCATTAGTTCAGCCGCGGGCCAGTCGAGTTTGCTCTCTTCCTGCATCAATCGGTTCCGGTCATCCAGGTATTTTTTTACCTTCTTTAAAGGCACAAAGCCTTCAGGGTATTTATTCAGTCCTTCAATAAGTTGTTTTGCAGTTTCTTTCGAAATAAACGTGTCCGGTGAATCCTGAAAATCGTGGATGGTTGCCTTTCTTAGTTTTTGCCACGCCAATTCAGTAGGCTGTGGTTGGTACGGAAGCGGGTGCTGCTTAACCGAATCAAGGCGCTGCTGTAAAAAGTCCCAGAACTCTTTTTCCAATCTCTTCGCTATTTCTGCGGTTACAGAACCTTCATTAATCAGTTGCTCAGAATAAATATCGCGCGGATTTTTATGCCCCTCTATCAGCTTATACATTAATGGCTGGGTATACTTAGGGTCGTCGCTTTCGTTATGGCCATGCTTACGGTAACACACCATATCCACAAACACATCTTTGTTGAATTTTTGACGGTACTCAGCCGCCAATTCGCATGCAAACACTGTTGCCTCTATATCATCGCCATTAACATGCAAAACAGGTGCATCAATAGTTGCGGCTATCGAAGTGCAATAATCCGAAGACCGCGCCTCATCAAAATCTGTAGTAAAACCAATTTGATTGTTGATTACAAAATGGAAAGTTCCACCGGTGTAATAGCCGTTTAATTTGGCCATTTGCAGCACTTCATAAATAATACCCTGGCCCGCAACGGCAGCATCGCCATGTATTAAAACGGGTAAAATTTTGTTGTAGTTCGATTTGTAAATGGCATCGGCTTTAGCACGGGTAAATCCTTCAACAATGGGATTTACAGCTTCCAGGTGCGAAGGGTTTGGCATCAGTTTCATATAAACCGATTTGCCGTTCTCTGTTTTGTATTGCGATGAAAACCCCAGGTGGTATTTAACATCGCCATCACCCATGGTCAGGTCGTAGTCAGCATTGCCTTCAAACTCATTAAAAATCTCTTCGTAGGTTTTGCCCATAATGTTTACCAAAACATTCAGACGCCCACGGTGGGCCATGCCAAGAACAACTTCCTCTACCCCGGCATTACTGGCAGTTTGAATTACGGCATCTAAAGCCGGGATTGTAGTTTCTCCGCCTTCCAGCGAAAAGCGCTTTTCACCAATGTATTTAGTACCCAAAAACTTTTCGAAAACTACGGCCTGGTTTAATCTACGTAGTATATACTCCTTCTTTCCGGGCGTATAATTTATTACCGAGTCGCCCTTTTCAATCCTTTCTTTAAAAAAATCTACCTCTTCTTTAACCCTAACATAGCCATATTCAAAACCAATGCTTTCGGTATAAATTTTCTTTAGTTTGGTAATAATATCATTCAGAGTGGCATTGGGCAATCCAATCTCGGCGCCAATGGCAAATTTTCTATCCAAATCCTTATCGCTCAAACCAAAGTATTCAAGCGACAGATTGGCATGGCGGTCTTTACGTGGCTTAATAGGATTGGTATGCGCTATTAAATGGCCTTTTTCTCTATACGCTTCAATAAGGCCGTAAACCTTCCATTCATCCGATGAAACAGTGGCTGACTTACCATTGTAGTTTAACTGAGCAAAATCAAAACCCTCGAAAAACTTGCGAAATTCAGGGTCAATAGCATCTGGTTTAGACTTAAAATCGCGATACAGGTTTTCAAGGTATTCAGGAGTAGCATTAGCGAGATACGAGTATTTGTCCATTTTTTCTTCCGGAAATTTTGTGCAAACCTAATTCATAACAACAACAAGCAAAAGGGAAAGCCGCATTCTTACCTTAAATTGATAGAAAACAACCTTAAAACAGTCTTTCGGGTGCCAAAGTTGAAATATTAAGCGGATTTTTGGAAATAAGCTTAATAACCCTATATTTGCAGTCCTTTTTAAAAGAAATAAGAAAATGGCACATCACAAATCAGCAATCAAACGTATCCGTCAAACGGCTAAAAGAAGGATTTCTAACAGGTATTATGCAAAAACTACCCGTAACGAAATTCGTGACCTTAGAGCAGAAACCAAACCTGCTGACGCTAAAAAAGCACTTTCGAAGGTATTTGCATCTATCGACAAGCTGGCTAAACGTGGTTATATCCACCAAAATAAGGCGGCTAACCTAAAATCAGGCTTGGCTACTAAAGTAGCTGGTTTAAAGTAATTAATCTTTCATTGAAAATATATTGAAGGCACTTCCTATGGGAGTGCCTTTTTGTTTTGGGGCCCTATTAGTCAATTATGCTCCACACACGAATCACCCATACCAATAGCATAATTATAATCCGCCTTTGCGCAAATTTGTTGGTTTAGCTGAGGGTATTGAACCGAATAGGTAGCCAGTGTATCAATGTGGTACCCCATCCCTGCATAAAATGCAATTGAATCCGCTATCGAGCTTTTTGAATAGACTGTAAAGCTTATCGTGTCCAATCCTTTAATGGCCCTGTAGCTTCCTTCCTCAGCATAGCAGTAATAGCATTTGTTGCAACTGCTTATCCCAAGTAAAACAATCAAACATCCCAATAGCAATGGTTTTAAGTATCTCATTGTTAGCCCCCGTTCTTTCCATCCAAAATTAATACTACGCATAATTCATTTGTTACCCGAAAAAAGATGGTTAAAAGTTTGCCTTTAAAACCAAAAAGCACAATTTTAATTAATGGAAGAATCAAAGGACTTTCTCTCAATTAAAAGCTGGGCCGAAGAAGACCAACCGCGCGAAAAGTTATTGCTTAAGGGCAAATCGGCGCTTAGCGATGCCGAGCTAATCACCATTTTATTGCGAACCGGTGTTACCGGTAGCTCCGCCCTCGATATTGCCAAAAAGATAATTAACCATGTTAATGGCGACTTAAACGCGCTCGGTCGGTTATCTGTAAGCGACCTTAAAAAACTCGCTAAGGGGTTAGGCGATACAAAGGCCATAACCATCGTTGCTGCCCTCGAGCTGGGCCGCCGAAGACAAAGCAGTGAGGTGCGCGAAAAGCCCATGATACGCACCAGCCAGGACTCGTACGACTACATTTACGCTGAAATGGCCGACCTTGGGCACGAAGAGTTTTATGTAATCTACCTTAACCGGTCAAACAAGGTTATGGCACACAGGCACATTAGCTCCGGCGGTGTTTCGGGTACCGTAGCCGATATCAAAATCATCCTTAAACATGGTATTGAAATACTGGCTACGTCCATGGTTGCCGTTCACAATCATCCATCAGATAATGTAAAGCCCAGTCAAAGCGATTTGGAGCTCACCAAAAAATTAAAAGAGGCGGCCAAACTGATCGACATCCATTTGCTCGATCACCTCATCATCGGCGAAAAGAAATATTACAGCTTCGCTGATGAGGGAGTTTTATAAGGGTCTTTATCAAAAATATGCAAAAAACGTAATGGGTTACATTTGTGCAAAGTGTAACCCATCGCTTGCGAAAAAAATATACAACTTATTTATTATCAAGTACTTGATAAAATACGGTGTGTAACCCATAATAGTGGTTTTTATGCAACTGGTACGGGCATGTAATGATAAACCCTTGCACCCCCATTGCCTAATCCTGGCACAGCCAAAGTAAAAAAAGAGACGGTAAGATGCAGATCCTACCGCCTCTGGCAATCAGCTTTTATGCTTATTACTTGGCTATAACAAACTTTAAAGTTTGAATAATCTTAGCATCATCCTTTACTGTAACAAAGTAAATGCCATTGGCAAATGAAGCTGTATTGATACCGGTTGTATAACTCCCCTTATCAAAATTAGTTTGCCCTTCCGAAGACACCATTTCGCCAAGTATATTATAAACTTCAAAACTTAGTTTGGCATCATTATCTAAAGTATAAGCCAGGGTTACCATGTTTTGCGCCGGGTTCGGATACAAAACAATATTATCGCTATGTGCAACGGTTGCCTCGTTAATACCGGTTGCGGTATTTAAAGGCATTGCAAGTGCGTTCCAAACCATATTGTACTCAGAGTTTTTGAAACTCGAGTTGTATTGGCTCACAAAAGGAACCAGCGTAACAAACTTACTGCGGATGGTGCCGGGCAGCGTATAAGTAAACGCTTGAGAGTAAGTTGTTCCGGGTGTTGGTGTGTGTGGTATGTTACCGGTACCGCTTGCCTCGCCCCAGGTTCCGTTCATAAGTTTTCGATCTACATGGTGATGAACATAACCTTTAATAGTAGCATACCCATTGCTTGCTGAATAAGAACCCACATGATACCAGGGATTGACATTAGCAGCCGGACTCGACCAATAATATGAGTGCTGGTCATAACCTGCTCCGCTTCCAACAACACTATCTTCAATGACGTAGCAATTCATCCTAAAATCACCCGTGGCCGGGCCATAAAAAGTTGAGTTAACAGTAACCGAAACCTCTCTTGTTTGCGGGTTATAATTATTGCTCGCTGTTATTCCCACCGGCGAAACAACCCCGTATTCCGCTTCAACAGCAGGCTGCAAGTTATTGGGATATCCAATGTCATCAAGCTTAATGGTTAAACCCTGGTTACCGTAATACGGGCCCGAAGCCCCGTAGTAAAGCTCGCGGTTTACAGCTGCCGTTGGTGCGCCCTGTAAATCCAAATCGCTGGCCAAAGTATCAGCCTCGGTGGTGGTCATTGCATCTGTACCAAAACCGGCGTGTATACTTACCGGTATAACAAAAGTGCTATCAATCGTAGCCATAATCTGCTCTATCAAAGTCAATCCGCCCGGGCAGTAACCGCAAATGGCAGTGCTAAACTCTTCAAGCAAAACATTCCGGTTTGGTATTTGGCTTATGCCCACTATTTTGCGGCTTGCTACATCATTTGCAGTGTTACCATCCACTCCTCCATTAGGAGAGGATGCACTAACCGTTACCGTATAAGCAGCAACCGAATCAAAATTTGCCGGCGTATTAAACTGCAGGGTTGAGGTAGTAAATGGCGACATGCCCAAAGTACCAAAAGTTTGGGTTACCGGTGCCCCGTTACCAATCTTGTAAGATAGCTGCACGCTATTCAGTGCCGCCCCGCCTAAATTTTCAACCGTTGTTTGTATTGTAACACTACCATTACTTACACCCACATAATTGGGAATAAGTACAGTATCAACCGCAACATCATTAGCAGGCAAAGTAACAAGGCTGATATCATCTACGGCGTACCACCTGTCGTTGGTGGCCTGGTAATTAAATTTTACCCAAACGTTGGGCTGGTTGCCCGCTAAAGCCGAAAGGTCCAAATCCACTTCCTGGGGGTCTAAAATCGCGGCGCCCCTGTTTATAAAATCCTGCATGGCATCAAAAACCAGGGTCCAGTTGGTACTATCTGTACTAACCAAAACCTGGCCTACAACATTATTTTGATAGGCAAAAAAAAGCTGGTTAAATTTTAATGCTACATACGGATGGCCCGTGCAATTAACCGAAGGGGTAATCAAATCGGTATTAATAGCGGTCGAAACGCCATCAGAAAGCACTAGGGCCGAGCCATTACTATAGCTGGGCGAATTAAAATATATGGTACCGTAAGTGGGGTCATTAAATCCATACCCGCTGTGCACCCACTTAGCCGTACCTGTTGTGTGATTAATAACTGTGCAATTGCCCAGGTTGCCGTTAAAGGTTTGAGAATATAATACCGTTTGGGCGAATGATAAAGATGCAGCAAACGTAACTAACAGCGCTACAAGTAAATATTTTTTCATGCCGTAAATTATTTTTTAAAACCCGGTTTTACGAATATACTCCTTTTAGGGCATAAAATCGCTCCGCAAATTAGCAGGCTGACTGGCATAAAAAAGGGCGATAAGATTAAAATCCTATCGCCCTTTTTAGGGTTTAGTATTTTCCTTATTACTTGGCTATCACAAATTTTAAGGTCTCAACCACCTTAGCATCATCTTTCACTGTTACAAAATAAATACCGTTTGCAAAATTGGCTATGTTGATCATCGTTGTATAGCTGCCTTTATCAAAGTTCGATTGACCATCGGATGAAACCATTTGGCCAAGCATGTTGTAAACTTCAAAACTTAATTTCGCATTGTTATCCAAAGTGTAAGCAAGCGTAACTACATCCTTTGCCGGGTTTGGATATAAAACAAATTTCTCATTATTAGCTGCGCTCGCCTCGTCAATCCCCGTTGCTGTATTTAAATTCATCGAAACGGCATTCCAAACAATATTGTACTCCGAATTGCTAAAGCTTGGGTTATATTGACTGACAAAAGGCACCAGCTTAATAAATTTGGTTCTCCAGTTAGACGGTAGCGTAAAAGTATATGTTTGTGAATAAGTAGTGCCCGGAGTTACTGAATGAGGTATATTACCGGTAGCACTTGCATTGCCGTAAGTTGCATTCATAAGCTTACGGTCAACATGGTTATGAACATAACCTGCAATAGTTGCATATCCGTTGCTGGCGCTATAGGTTCCTACATTTAACCATGGGTTACCGGTGCCTGTGGGTGCACTATAGTAATACGAGTGTTGGTCATATCCTGATCCGCTACCAACGACGCTATCCTCGGTTATATAACAGTTCATTCTAAAATCGCCTGTAACTGGGCCATAAAAAACGGAATTTACAGTAACCGAAACCTCTCTTGTAGTAGGATTATAAACGTTCGATGCCGTTAAACTAACCGGTGAAGTCACACCATATTCTGCCTCCACATCCGTTTTCCAGTCATTAGGGCCTGGCAGTCCGGGAACCCCTACTGTTAATCCAGTGTTGTAATAGTAAAGCTCGCGGTCAATACAAGCACTGGGAGCGCCGTTTAAATCCAGGTCGTTTGCAAGCGTATCATCATAAGCCGTTGTCATTCCGTCAGTACCAAATCCGGCATGTATACTAACTGGTATAACAAAAGCGCTATCGTCCGATGCCATAATTTGTTTAATATATGTTGCGCCACCCGGGCAGTAACCACAAATTGCCGTCGAAAACTCCTCTATTAAAACATTTCTATTAGGCACCTGGCTAATACCAACAATTTGCCTGCTGGCCATATCATTTGCTGCGTTAGCATCGGTTCCGCCATTGGGAGATGATGATGTTATCGTTACATTAAAGGCCTTAACCGAATCAAAATTTGCCGGTGTTGTAAATTGAAGGGTAGTATAATTAAAAGCTGCAAGGCCAAGGGTACCAAAAGTTTGGGTTACCGGGGCGCCGCCATCAACAACGTAAGATAGCTGTACGCTATTTAATGTTGCACCGCCTAAATTTTCAATAGTAGCTTGGATGGTGGTGCTGCCATTAGCTGCGCCCACGTAATTGGGCATTACAACCGAATCAACTGCTACATCATTAGTGGGCAGGTTAAATACCCTAATGTCATCAACTGCCCACCATAAATCATTGGTAGCCTGGTAATTCCATTTCACCCAAACTTTAGGTTGATTGGCGGCTTGGGTAGAAATATTCAACTGAATCAATTCAGGGTCCAGGGCCTGGCCACCATTATTAATAAAATCCTGGATGGCATCAAAAACCATTGTCCAGTTAGTACTATCCGTACTCACAAAAACCTGGCCTACCACACCCTGTGCGTAGGCATTAAAGAACTGATCGAATTGCAACGCAACATACGTTTGCCCTGAGCAATTAATTGCAGGCGTAATCAGGTCGGTATTTAATGCATTGGCGTTACCATCTGATAGAATTAAGGCATACCCATTACTACCGGTTGGCGAATTAAACGGAACGGCGCCATAATTTGGGTCGTTAAAAGTATACGGAGAGTGTACCCATTTACCGGCTGTTCCGTTATGGTCAATCACTGTGCAATTGCCCAGGCTGCCATTAAAGGTTTGAGAATAAAGGGTAGTTTGCGCAAATGACAAACTTGTAACAACAGTTGCCAGCAAAACTACAAGTAAATATTTTTTCATAGTGTAAATTGTGGATTAATAGGATTTAACAACGAAAATATACTTTTAAGCCAATAAAAAAACGGCAAGGGGGCAAAAAGGCCGAATTAATTTAAAGCCTGTTAAATGCCCGGCTTACCTTCAAAAAGCCACGTTATTGGTTATTTTTGATGCTTAAACAACAATTGATGAATAAAATATTTACACTATTCCTGTTTTTCTGTGGCCTTAATATGGTTAACGCCCAAAGTTTAACGGTTACGCCGGCCGATTCTATTTACATCACCGCAAATGATTCCGATCAGTTTACCACTATCAACGGCCTTATTTTTCTACACAATACCCGGCCCGATTCAATTATTGTAAGATGGCACCTCGCTTCAGATACCATACCTACGGGTTGGACAATTTTGTTTTGCGATAACAACAACTGTTACCAATTACCCACTGCACCCAAAACTTCATCACCTATTGCCCCGGGCGATTCAATTGATATGCACGCCGAGTTTAGCCCTGCCTGCATAGGGGGTGTTGGTACTATGAAAATAGGCGCTACCGCCGAACGCGCCAGTGATGATTCAATATTAGCCTCATTTATCTTTACTTACAAGGCAAGTATAGCAAACGACTGCCCATCTGGCATTAATACCATTGATGATAACGCTATTAGTATATTTCCTAATCCTGCAAACAACGAGTTATCAATAGGTGGGCTTACTTACGGCCACAGCGTCAGCATCCAAATTATCGATATACATGGCCGCATTATCAGTTCAGAAAATGCAGCCGCTGCTAATCAACTCTTAATAAATGTATCGTCGCTAAACACGGGTTTGTACCTTATTAAGGTTACCGATTTACAAAGCAACCAAACAAGTGTAAAGCGTTTTTCAAAGTTCTAAATCATAAAAGGATTCAATAAAAAAGGGGCCAAAATTTAAGTTTTGGCCCCTTTTTTATTTGAAGTCCTCCTTCTATTTTTTAACCAGTTTCTGCAACTCTTCTTCCACCACAAACTCATCTCCCTCCACATATCCCGAATGGGTGGCAACCACCTTTCCGCTGGCATCGGCAATTACTGTAAAAGGTACGCTTTGAATATTAAAGGCGCGTTTCAAATCCTGATTGGCATCCAGCAGTACCTGGTAAGTCCATTTCTGGCTTTCTATATACGGCTTTACTTTACCGGCACTTCTCGAGTCGTCAATCGATACTGCCACTATTTGAACGTTATATTTTTTCTGCCATTCCTCGTACAAATCAGCCATATTGGTAAGTTCTTTCTTACATGGTATGCACCAGGTAGCCCAAAAGCTAAAAACCGTAACCTTACCCGATTTCCCTAAATCCGATATGTTTATTTTTTTCCCATCAACATCGGCCAGGGTAACATCAGGCAACTTCTGTTCGCCTATAACCTTTTCAATTCCTTTTTTGGATTCCTGTGCCTTCGCAAAAAAAGCGACACTCAAAACGGCAATTATCAAACATGCTTTTCTCATAAATTCCTGATTATGCTTTAAATTTTTTGATTGTTACGTCACACCACAACAGCTATTCAAATCTAAAGTATATTTTGAATAAAGCTACCTTCGAATAAATTTGCATCCTTTATCTATACTTGCAAATGCAAAAACTATACTCTCTTTTAACACCCTTATTGGTTTTACTTACGCTTAGCAGCTACGGCCAGTGGGGTTATTTTTCGGGTTCGTTGCAAACAAACACCAACTTTTTTATCCGCGACCCCAAAATTGGGGCTTACAACATGCCCCAATACGATAATTTTAAGGTGGGTGCCGATGCATGGATGAACCTGAATTATACCAACGAGCAGTTTGGCTTAGAGGCCGGTGTGCGTATCGATTTTTTCTATAACTCAATTTTAAGGGTGCCAACCTCGCCATATACCGGCGCCGGTTTGGGCAATTTTTTCATTAAAAAGAAAATAAAGGATTTTACGTTTACCGGTGGTTACTTGTACGACCAAATTGGCAGCGGTATACTTTACAGAGCTTATGAAGAGCGTACCCTTGCCATTGATAATGCCCTTTTAGGGGTAAGAGCTGAGTATAATTATAAAGGCCTATTAAGGTTAAAAGCGTTTGCCGGTGTTCAAAAATTAAAGTTCTCCATTCAGTCACCCATCATACTAGGTGCCGCAGCCGAAGGTAATTTCGACCTGGGCAAAAATGTGCGGCTGGTACCAGGTGCCGGTATTATAAACCGGAGTGAAGACCAAAACACTATGAACCAGATTATATCTACTATCGAGTCCTATGATACTATCGGGCGTTTTGTTCCAAAATATAACACCTATGCCTTTACCCTATACAACACTCTTACTGCTGGCGATTTTAGCTGGTATGTGGAGGGCGCCTATAAAACCAAAGAAGCCATTAGAAACAACGAGTTGCACAGCGTAAACGATTCGCTGATTAACGCAGCCGGCAACTGCGTTTTTACCTCTTTAAACTACGCGCACAAGGGGTTTGGAATCACCCTTCAGTTTAAACGCACGCAGGATTTTTACATGCACATTTCACCTAACCCTACCGAATCAACCTTCGATGGGTCAATGACCTTTATTCCGCCTGTCTCACGCGAAAATTCGTTGCGCCTCCCATCCCGCTATTTTGCGCCCTCTTTAGAAAGCCACGAGCTTGCCTTTTCGGAAGATGCGAGCTATACCCCCAGCAAAAAAATAACCTTCGAGTTAAGTGGCTCATATATCCGCGACCTGATGATGGCACAGTTTAACCCGGTTTCATTGCCATTTTTTGGTGAAGGATTTATACAGGCTACCTACAAGCCAATCCGTACTTTAGAAATTCAATTGGGTTTTCAATACGTACGATACAATAAATACGTTTATCAGCAGGACGGGGCGCCAAATGTAGATTCGTACACCCCCTTTGCCGAGTGGCAGTATAAAATAAATAAGAAGATGTCGGTGCGTATGGAGCTGCAATACCAAAGGGTACTTTTAGATTACGGCCAATGGCTGTACGGATTATTTGAGTTTAATGTGGCGCCACATTTTTCAGTGGCTGTGTCGGATATGTGGAACTTTAAACCAAACCCGGAGGTTAACCCAAATGCAAACCATTATTACTCGGTTTTCTTTGGTTATACGCAGGGCTCTTTGGCATTTACCCTGGCATATGTTAAGCAGGTTGAAGGCATAGTATGCACCGGTGGAGTATGTCGCATTGAACCGGCATTTAGCGGCGTTAAAGCAGGTATAACAGCAACTTTTTAATTTTGAGCAGTATGTATAAACATCTTTTTTTTGCAGTCTTTGCTATAAACACCCTATCCTTCATTTCTTCATGTAAAGAAGTAGGGCCTGATATAAACCTGCACGGCAATGCAAATTCGGGCACCGATACTGCTTACGTTGAATCGCCGGTAGCAACGCCGGAGGCAAAGAATGTGCTGATAGAAGAGTTTACGGGTGTCCAGTGCGCCAATTGCCCTCAGGGGCACATAGCTGAAGCCGGTATTGAAGCGGCGTATGCACCCGGAAGAGTAGCCGGCATTGCCTTGCACCCAAATAATGCACTGGGTTTTCCTTACCCATTTAGTTTACAAAATCTGATAAATACTCCTTCCACCAATCTATACGTTTATCTGGGCAACCTGGGTTCAGAACCTTGTGCGGGCGTCGATCGTCAGTTATTCTCCAGCCAATCAAGCATCGAGTTGGATAGAAGTTATTGGGCCGGTTTTGTTGCGCAGGAAATAGCGCTTACCCCGCAGGTTAATATTGAATTAAGCAGCATGTATAATACCAGCAATCGCCAGGCAACTATTATGGCGAAAATTCACTATACTCAAAACGTTTCGCAACCCAATAACATTACTATCACGCTGACCGAAGACAGTGTGGTAACAGCACAACTAAACGGGCCAATAACCATTGATACTTTTTATGTTCACAACAATGTTCTGCGCTCAATACTTACGGGAACCGAAGGCGATAACGTTGCCTACAATGCCAATGTTACTTTGGTTGCCGGTCGGGTAGTACAACTGGTATACCAGGGGTCGATAAATGCGCAATGGAATCCCCTGCATATGCATGTAGTGGCATTTGTGCATGAACATTCCACCTCGCAGGTTGTATACCAGGCCAAAAAAATAAGTCTCGCCAACTAACTTGATACATTTTTTAGATTTGCCCTTACTATGAAGATTTCCTATAACTGGCTTAAACAATATGTCGACTTTAATCTTTCACCCAAAGACCTTGGCGAAGTGCTTACCGGTGTCGGCCTGGAAGTAGAAGATATTATTCCTTACGAAACTGTGCAAGGCGGCCTTGAAGGCGTTGTTGTAGGCGAAGTGAAAGAATGCAGCAAGCACCCCGACGCCGATAAACTTTCGGTTACAAAGGTAGATGTTGGCACCGGCGAGCTATTGCAAATTGTTTGCGGTGCACCCAATGTTGCTGCCGGACAAAAAGTTTTAGTAGCCTTAGTTGGCTCGACATTATATCCGACGTCTGGCGATAAACTGCAAATCAAAAAAGCAAAAATCCGCGGCGTCGAAAGCTTTGGTATGATTTGTGCCGAAGATGAATTGGGCCTGGGTACCAGCCATGCCGGCATATTAATTTTAGCCCCCCCCACTCCTGTTGGATTAAAAGCCGCCGAGCATTTTAAGATTGAGAAGGATTTTACGCTCGAAATTGGTCTTACCCCCAACCGTGCCGATGCTAATTCGCATATAGGTGTGGCCAGAGATTTGGCCACCGCATTAAATGTTGCATACAAATCAAAAGTCAATTTTGTAAAACCAGATTTATCTAAGTTTGAAACACTGGCCACAACAAACCAAAAAAACATTTCGGTTGAAGTAGTTAATAAAGATGCCTGCCCCCGGTATTCTGGCATCACTATTTCAGGTATTACAGTGGCCGAATCCCCCGATTGGTTGAAGAACAAACTTAAAGCCATCGGCGTCCGTCCTATCAACAACATTGTCGATATCACCAACTACGTGTTGCACGAATACGGCCAGCCGCTTCACGCTTTCGATGCCGATAAAATTCGCGGCAACAAAGTGATCGTTAAAAAACTAGCCGAAGGAACCACGTTTAAAACCCTGGATGAAAAAGAGATTAAACTCAATGCCGACGACCTGATGATATGCGATGCCGATGGCGGGATGTGCATTGCAGGTGTATTTGGTGGAATTGATAGTGGTGTTACCGAAGCTACAACAAGCATTTTTTTAGAAAGTGCCTACTTTGCCCCCACCGGTATTCGTACAACCGCCACCCGCCACGGTTTGCGGACAGATGCCGCCACACACTACGAAAAAGGCTGTGACCCGAATATTACTGTCGATGCCCTTAAAAGAGCTGCCATTTTAATTTGCGAAATAAGCGGCGGTAAAATTTCATCCGAAATTGCGGACTTGTATCCTGCTCCTATTGATGGATGGCGGTTCACCGTTTCCTACGAAAGGATTTTGCGCCTGGCGGGTTTTTCCATACCTGTAGAAACGATTAATGAAATACTGCAACGTCTCGAAATAAATTATGAAGACGATGGCGCTGTGTTGCATTTACATGTACCCGCCTTTAAAACCGATGTTAAGCGCGAGGCCGATATTGTTGAGGAGATAATTCGTATCTATGGTTACAACAGTTTTACTATTCCCACAACCGTAAAATCGAGCTTGGCTTATAGCCCTGCAGTTAATTCTCCAAAAACCGAAAACGTTATAGCCGAAATGCTAAGCGGTTCGGGCTTTAATGAAATTTGGACCAACTCGGTCACTCAATCTAAGTTTGAAGAAGATGAACTATTAAAACACCAACAGGTTAAATTGCTGAATAGCCAAACCGCAGAACTGGATTCATTGCGCACTTCAATGCTGTATTCGGGCCTGGAGGTAATTGCTTACAACAATAATCGCAAGGCCACCAACCTGCGCTTTTATGAATTTGGAAAAACATACACCAAAGTTGAAGACAAGTATATCGAAAACCGCCACCTTACACTCTTCCTTTCTGGCAAAACTGTTGATGATAACTGGCTTGAGAAAGGCACTGCATTTAGCTTTTATAGTTTAAAGAGCATTGTTATGAACGTGCTTCACAAACTCGGCCACAAGCAGTTTGAAATTACTATTACCGAAAACACTCCCTTCGTGTTCAGCCTTTCGCTCAAAAACGAAGGCATTGAAGTAGCAAGGCTTGGCAGTATATCAAAGCCAATACTCAACAAATTCGATATTAAAAACGAAGTATTTTTTGCCGACCTGAATTGGGATTACCTGCTCGAAAAATCTCCTTTCAATAAAGTGGAGTTTAGCGAGTTGCCTAAATTCCCTTCGGTAAAAAGAGATTTGGCCATGGTGCTGAAGGAAGAGGTGCAATTTGAAGCTGTCGAAAAAATTGCCGCTGCTGAATCAAAAAAATTGTTGCAGGAGGTTTCGCTTTTTGATGTTTACAAAGGCGACAAAATTGAAAAAGGCAAAAAAAGCTACGCCGTAAGCTTCATCTTTCAACACCCCGATAAAACCCTAACCGACCAGGAAATTGAAAAACTGATGAACCGGTTAATGGGTAAGTACGAAAGCGAATTGGGGGCGGTGATTAGAAAAGCTTAGTACCCCAAAATCTTCAACATACTCTCGGCGGTTTGTTCTTCAGCAAATACCTTGTAAACAAACTCGCCTTTTTTCTTTTCATCTACCAAAATATGCGGTGGTGAAGGCAACAGGCAATGTTTAATACCACCGTATCCACTCAAAGTATCCTGGTAAGCGCCGGTGTTGAAAAATCCGAGATATAGTTTTTCGCCCTGCTTGATATTGGGCAGGTAAACCTGGTTAATGTGCGCATCGCTATTATAATAATCGCCCACATCGCAGGTTATGCCGCCAAGGTTAACGTGTTTATACTCATCATCCCACTTATTAACCGGTAACATAATAAAGCGTTGCGAAAGGCCCCAAATATCGGGCAGGTTATTCATTAATGAGCCATCCAGCATGTACCATGTTTCGCGGTCATTTTGGCGCTTAACACCCAATACGCTAAAAATAACACAACCGCTTTCGCCCACCGTATAGCTGCCGAACTCGGTAAAAATATCGGGTTCATCTACTCCTTCATTATTACAGGTGTTTTTTATCTGGGTAACAATTTCATTAATCATGTACTCATAATCAAAATCGGCGGCCAATGAGTGTTTAATGGGCATTCCCCCGCCTAAGTTAATCGCAGTTAACTCAGGGCAAACCTTTTTAAGGTCGCAATAAACCTCAAGCGCTTTGTGAAATTCCGTCCAGTAATAGTTTACATCCTTAATCCCTGTATCAATAAAAAAGTGAAGCATTTTGAGCTTGTAGTTGGGGTTATTCTGCACTTTTTGCTGGTAAAAAGGCACGATATCATTATACCGAATACCAAGGCGCGATGTGTAAAACTCATATTTCGGCTCTTCCTCGGCCGCTATACGCATGCCTATATTCATAGGCTCGTTTAGTTTATTGTATTTTTCAAGTTCATCAAGGTTATCCAGTATCGGTATAATATTTTTATAGCCGCTTTTATACGCCTCAATAATATTATCAATATAGGCCTGCGGTTTAAACCCGTTGCAAATGATGTAGTTTTCCTTTTTAATCTTCTTTTTCTCCTCAAGCTTTTTTATCAGGTCAAAATCAAATGCCGAAGATGTTTCCAGGTGCACCTTATTTTTTAGCGCTTCTTCCAGCACAAACGAAAAATGTGAGCTCTTGGTGCAATAACAATAGTTGTAATCCCCCTTGTAGTCGTTGTTGGCTATCGAAGAATTAAACAGTCTCCGGGCCTTTTGTATCTGCTGGCTTATTTTAGGCAAATAGGTAATACGCAACGGACTACCGTACTTTTCGATAATATCCATCAGTGGTAAACCATTCCAATACAGAAAAGATTTTTCTGTTCTGAAATCCTTTTGGGGGAAGTCGAATGTTTGCTCAATTAGCTCGCGGTACTTAGGGTTCTTAATCATTGTCAAAAAAATTGACTGCGAAGTTATATTTTTAGGCGCTAGTAATTTGATTTTTTTAATACAAAGCATTTTAAAGGGCACGAAGAGATAATGACACTTGAACAGACATTGAAACAGGCTACAGTCGAAATTTTTAACCAGCAGTTTAACGCGGCTGTCTCGGCCGATGCTATAACAGTAAATATTACCAACCCCGACCACCAAGGCGATTTCACCATTGTTGTTTTCCCATTGGTAAGGATTTCTAAAAAATCGCCCGAGCAAACCGGTGAATTACTGGGTAATGCGTTGAAAGAAAAGACCAACATCATCGCCAAATTCAATGTTATTAAAGGGTTTTTGAATCTCACTTTAACCGATAGCTACTGGTTGCAACGTTTACAGAGCATTATCGATAATGTTTCGTTTGGAACCTTTCCTGCTAATGGCCAAAAAGT
>Ga0206832_10158_pt1 | contig 17283 bp, 19 predicted proteins | sample Alteio_BWOrgCont_74_FD_152896 | JGI IMG/M metagenome (GOLD analysis project Ga0206832, IMG submission 152896) | Enriched cells from forest soil in Barre Woods Harvard Forest LTER site, Petersham, Massachusetts, United States -... | ecosystem: Environmental > Terrestrial > Soil > Temperate forest >... | reverse complement strand
ATCCTTCAAATCATCGCGTAAGGCTTTAAAATCCGGTACATCAATAGCTCATCACATGATTATGGTGACATCAAATAATGACGAATTCAATCGCATTCCCGGTATTACTATCAAAGATTGGCGCAATTAGAAAGAAGCAGACAACTATGGCTATTTTTGGGGAATTTCCTAGTTTCTGTTGACAGGAAGCTTTTAACTATTCTACACTCGCTATCTTTCCCTAAATATGAAGTCATGAGAGCAGCAGTTATGTCGACGATAAAATTTAATACTATTTTGGCCTGCACACTTTTATGTGGAGTATTTACAACCGAACCTTCATTGGATGCCGCTTATATCGTACAGAAAGGACGTATTATCGATTCCTGTAATGCAGCAACGACATCGGCACGCGGACATTTTGAGAGGGCATCAAAAGCTTACGAAAAATGCCATTGGCACGAAGCTGCAAAGAATTTCAACATTATCGTCGTCAATTTCCCAGGATCTGTATACGCGCAGGAAGCCTACTACTTTTTAGGCATATCTAATTATTTCTTAGAGGAATACGATCATGCCAACGAAGCACTTTCCGAATATTTAAAAGTGCAAAATAATCCCCGTTACTTCCAAAGTGCCGTAGAATTTAAGTTTGCCATTGCTGAGAATTTTGATGCCGGAGCAAAAAGACGTCCATTTGGCTCAAAACAGCTTCCAAAATGGCTGCCCGGACAGTCTTCCGCGCTGAAGATCTACGATGAAGTGATCGCTGCTGTCCCCTGCCATGAAATTGCAGCGAGAGCCCTTATTGCCAAAGGATGCTTGCTCTGGAGGTGGCACGACTACCATCCTGCTGTAGAAGCATTTCAGATGGTCATTCGTCGATTCCCTAAATATGAACGCACTCCTGAATGCTATCTATACATTGGAAAAATCTATCTAGAACAAAGTCAATTCGAATTCCAAAATTCTGATATCCTTGCTTTTTCACAAATCAATCTACGTAAATTCGAGCGCGATTTCCCCCGCGAAGAACGCTTATGCGAAGCTGAAATGGATGTCCTTGCCATCAAAGAAATTTATGCTTGTGGACTCTTTGAAACAGGATCCTTCTACGAACGCATCTGCAAAAAACGCGCTGCCGTCATTTATTACAATGATGCCATTAGACAGTTCCCCAATACTTGTATTGCAGAGAAATGCCGCGAGAGAATGCGTTTATTGAATCCAGCGTATATTGAAAATCTTCCACACGTCGAAACTCTTGAAGAAGACGGACTTCTTAACGAACCTGTCGCAGTCATTATAGAAAATGACGATGAAATTGAAGGTGCCGCCATCGATTTCAGTGAAATCGAGAGCGAGTAGATCATGAGACTAAGAGGCTGGGATAAAATTCTCTTAGTCACAACTATCTGCCTGTTATTTTCGGGATGTGGATACCAACATGGATTAGGCCGCGAAGGGCTCCCCTATCGTTATGCAACCATCAGCGTCCCTTATGTTATCGGTGACCAGGATGGCACGTTAACATCTGCCGTCGTCAAGGAAATCACACGATCAGGTTCTTTCGAATACCGCAATTGGGGTGGCGCATTGACGCTCAATATCAAGCAAATCAATTTATCGGAAGAAAATATTGGTTTTCGCTACGACAGAAAAAAAAGAGGTAAGTTAACGCAAGATACTATTCCAACAGAAGCGCGCATTACTATCGTCGTTGAGGTTTCTGTTGTCGAAGCGGCTTCGTGCTGTACTGTACTCGGTCCTGTGCGCCTCTCTGCAAGTGTCGATTATGATCATGACTACTACTCAAGTCGCGATGGCATCAATATCTTTTCATTAGGACAACTCAGCGATCTTGAAGAAGCTTACGATGCTGTGCAGACTCCACTTAACATAGCAATCGCAGAGAAAATTGTCGATTACATCAGTCAGAGCTGGTGAATATGATCGCTGTATTTCCTGCAAAGATTGATCACCTGTATACGATGTTGCAATGGATCTGTGCTGCGATGAAAGGCGCGGGTGTTAATGATGAGGTGGCCTATAAGGTTGAGCTTGCTTCAGAAGAAATTATCGTCAATATCATCCTGCATGGGTATTGCGATTATCCCGGTGACATCGAAATTACTGTTAATATGATTGATTCGACAACGATAGAAATTTGTTTTAAAGACAACGGCATCGCCCACAACCCATTGACGAGTGCACAGAAACTGGATAGGAGTTTAGAAAGAGTTGGAGGACATGGTGTGGCTCTTATTTTGTCGATTATGGATTCTGTTGTTTATGAACGGCAGGGGTTGAATAATATCTTGAGAGTTACGTGTTACCAATAATTATTTGCAGGATTGTTTTTCGATTTTCTCTATGAAATCTTCAGTATTTTGAATTTCCAAGAGATATGCGTCGAGAAGACGCAGCACGAGCTGTGAATTATTGTAGATGCCGCTCGTTGTGAAAGCGAGCTCTAACTGAACCGTATCTTTTTTGTTTAAGGCAATTAATGTATAAGTCACGGGCACCATTTCGATGTTATCCGGAACAATCCACACGACAAATTGATCGTTGATCAACGTCAATTTATCTTCAGATTCGATCACATGAAAGAATCTTGTCAAATCTGTATCGTTAACAGTTTTCTGATGGAAATGAAGGAGATCCAATTTATTAAGAAGTTCGAGGTCAACGTCGATGACGCCATCCGGCAACCAATCATTAATATCCTCGATATATCTGTTATAATAACTTTCTAAAATAAAAGGATCATTCATAAAAACCATCCATATTAATACATTTATTATAACAAATATTTAATTTGTTAATCAACTAATGTTTTTTGATACTATTTTGTATCAATACTCAACATTTGCAAGATAAATGCCAAATAGATGAAATTATGCAATTTCATCGATTTTCGTGTAGAAATCATTACCGGCATGGTGCTATGATGCCTCGAAATAAGACTCCTATTAGACTCTATAGAAGACGGGCAACTCTTTCATGAAGAAAATCACTTGTATCTTTCTCATTTTCATCTCCTTAACGACTTCCGGCATTGCCAAACCGGAGAAACTTGCTCTCACGACGCAGGCGGAGTCCGCTATCTTAATCAACGCCGATACCGGCGCCATTCTCTACGAAAAAAATGCACATGCCCTTCATTATCCTGCAAGTATCACAAAAATTGTCACAGCGATCTGTGCATTGGAGAAAGTTGGTGACAATTTAGATATTATGCTTACAGCAGATCAAGATTGTATAGGCACCATCACGGAGGAAGCCTTTCGACGATCTAACTACACACTTCCCGCCTATTTGCTCATTCCGGATGGGAGCCATATTGGCATTAAGAGAGGCGAACAGTTATCACTGAGGGATCTTCTGTATGGATTGATGGTAGCTTCCGGCGATGATGCTGCGAACGTCATCGCCAAACATGTAAGTGGGACAATTCCACAATTTGTAGAAGAAATGAACCTGTTTGCCAAACGCGTAGGATGTCAGTCCACGACGTTTTACAATCCACATGGCCTACACCATCCAAAGCAGCAAACGACAGCATATGACATGGCGTTAATATCCAAAGAAGCCATGAAAAATCCTATGTTTAGAGAAATTGTCGGAACAGTACGCTATACCCGCCCTAAGACAAATAAGCAGGAACCCTCAATCCTTATTCAGACAAATAAACTCCAGCGTAAAGGGCCTCTATATTATCCTAAGGCCATAGGAATTAAGACGGGGTACTATTCATTAGCAGGGAGCACACTTGTTGCAGCCGCGAAGGATGGAGACCGCACTCTGATTGCTGTTTTGCTTAAAGTAGAGAACGGAAAAGATAGGTTCATCGACGCTAAAAACATGTTTGAAATGGCATTTCGACAACCAAAAGTCCAACGTGTTATCTTGAAAAAAGGACCCCAAAAATTCGCGACTGAATTGGCCGGAGCAAGTAAAAAAATCAAAAGCTATACAGCGCAAGATACCACAATTGAATATTATCCGGCTGAAGAACCCACAATTAAATACCTACTTGTATGGAATAAAGATAACAAATTGCCCATCGCAAAAGATCAGCACATTGGCGATCTTGTTTTGTTATTGGAAAATGGTCAGATCCACAGTAAAGTTCCTCTTTTAGCCCAAGAAAAAGTGACGGCTACATGGTGGTCAGGGACAAAGAAATCGTTTTTTGGAGTGGCCGGATTGATCAAAATCGGCATCGTCATCGCCATAGGAATACTTTTGTATTTCATCGCAAGGAAGCGGGGTTGGTTCCAACGGTAAGGAGAATGAGAGTATAGACAACGGCACCGAACAGAAATGTAGGAGTGCTATTAGGATTTTCAGCAGGCAATTCATGCCTTGTTACGTTCATGATCACACCACCACCGATGAAGGCATTGATGAGAGCAATAGCCGCAGGAGAGATAATGACAATATTTCCGATGACCCATCCAAAGAAAAGACTGCCGATGAGGATCCATTTGCCATAGGTCTGATAGTAGTCTCTATGATCTCGATTTAGTGTATAGTCGTTAGTGAAGTAATGCAACGCCATCGCAAAAATAAAGAGAGCCAACGGTTGGATGTCCGGATCATCTTTATACGTCACAGCATATCCCATAAAAAAATTAAATAAAGCATACGACGCAAGGGAAAGATAAAACGGAGCTTGTTGCAAAGGTATGCTCTGTAGCCTATCTACAGTGAAGAATAAGAGAAATCCGAGAAGTGCTAAAATGTAGACATGGCGTTCGGCAAATGGAAAAATGCCGGTGAGGGCCTGTCGCACAACAAGATCTCCTAGGCATAGTTTTGGAAGCAATTCGATAAAGACATAAGCGATGGCTATTCCTCCACCTATCGAGAGAAATCTGCCCTGCCATGCAGAATCGGTGTTGTGCATTTTCCCTGCCAATAGATGCACGGAAGCCAGCACAAGAATAGAAATAAAGGCCATCACTGAATAGGGCAACATCTTTCATCATCCTAGTTTATGAGACTGTTTCTATATTAATAGAAATTTATTGTCTAGCAAAGGACCGGGACACACACGACTCACAGGACAGGGTCTTGATCGTTGTCCTGTGAGTCGTGTAAGTCCTATGTGTCCTGGTCCTTTTGTAATACTGCAAAAAGCTTCAGGAAATCATCGAGGGATAATTCTTCAGGTCGAGCGAGAGGATTTTGACCAATCGATTTTAGTGCCGCTTCCATGACATCTGAAGGGTAGATATCTCTTAGCGAGCCTCTCATCATCTTCCGACGTTGTTTGAATGCCGTTCTGGTCATGACGAAGAAGTCATCTTCATTTTGAATTTGAGGAGGCTCTTTCAATGTAAGGGTGACGATGGCAGAATCAACTTTTGGACTTGGATAGAAGCATTGACGGCCCACAGTAAATGCGTAGCTAGGTTGGCTATAGAAATTCAGAAATACGGTAAAGGAACTGTATTCGCTAGTTTTAGGAGGAGCCACGAAACGCCTTGCAACCTCCTCCTGAACCATAAGGATCAGTGTAGAGAAGCAGTTCCTCATTGTAATGAGTTTGGCAATGATCGGCGTTGTAAGATGGTAAGGCAAATTGGCAATCACCTTGGCTTTTTGTCCCGGCTTCAGTTTCGCCGCTACCACAGACTCCAAAGGAAATGTCATGATATCATCACAGAAAATATCAAGACAGTTATCGTCAGTTTTTAATCGACTAAGAGCTTGAGCAAAAATAGGATCTTTTTCTACAGCGATGACATGAGCACCACTTCTCAATAATTCTTCCGTAAGTGATCCTGGCCCTGAGCCAATCTCTACGACAAGATCACCCGGTGACAGTTTTGCTGTTGCCACAATTTTTCTTAGGATATTGCCATCGATAAGGAAATTTTGGGACATCCCCTTTTTGGGACGAACGCCCAATTCCTCCAAAAATTGATGTAATTCGGTAGGCTTGTATATCGGCATTATTACTTCAGTTCAAAAGGTTGAAAATCCGAGGAAAGTAATTCTTGCAGTTGTTCCTCTTGGACATCAAAATGTAGGCGGAGCTTAGAGATATAAGCTTTAGACTCTACTTCGATGCCATTTTCAATCAGTTTTGCCTTAATTTTAGCCTCCAATTCGCTAAATGGCACAGCTCCGCCCGGCGTCATATTTTTTAAGAAGAAAATACGTACGACAGAAGAATTATCTGAACGGCTTTTCTGTGATATAGGGATGCTATAGGATCCAGGAGTCATTGTGACTAATGTCGATTTAAATGAATCTGAAAGCTCTTTTTCATTTGTATGAAATTCTTCCGACACCACCACAGTCGGGGCTTTTGCTTTCGCTGGGGAATTGTCAGCTATTTTTGCCGGTAAGTCGGCTAAAGCGATATTATCGATCGTTAAAAGACCATGGACCCTATTTGCCATTTCAGCAGCCTTGGATTGATCGCGATGACGGATGGTGATGACGTTATAGATCCATTGATTATCGCGGACATTTGTTTTTGAAAATTCATCATAAAATTCACGAATTTTCTGTGGTGTTGCCTGGCTAATCGCTTTAAGTTGAACACGGAAGTACATCATGCGACGGATAGTGATATCGGCAAAGACCATATCGTAGGCTTCATCGAAGGTTAGGCCAATTTTATCTAGGTTAGCGATGATATTTGGACCGAATAATGACTCCATCTCTTGTCTTACATCACCCGCACTAATTTGGAGTTTACTCTCTTCGGCATCTGCCATAAGAAGTTCTTTATCAATCATTTCAGTAAGAACATGCTTCCAATTTGCTTGGTAAAACTGATATCGTGCCTGAGCAGAGGAAGTGAATTGAGGAAACTGTCTATAGAAAAGCATATCCATTTTTTTCATGATATCGACAACGGAGATAGCCTTACCATTAGCTTTTGCAAGGATGCGATTATGGACAGTGATGCATCCTTCTTGCGAATTGCCAAGGAGAGAAGTCTCTGCTTGTAGGCTGATAGCAGACATCATTAAGGAGAACGCTAAAATAAAACTAATTTTTTTTGTCATATAAGAACTTTTCATGAATGATTAAAGGATATAATCTCGAATTTTTACGCGGGTGATATGGTTAATTATAAGTTATAGCCTCATTCTTGCAAAGAATTATCCCAGAATTACCCTAGAATTATAAGGAACTCTCTTTCCAGAGGATAAAATCGCACAACACCTTAAAACCATTAGAGAAAGACGCGATAATTCCGATGATGAGAGCCATTGCTGTTGAACCACCTAACAGCAAGATCGCCGTCGCTGTAATGTATCCCAAATTACCTAATATTCCCCAGATGACCGCATGCTTTTGAATCGTCAATTTTTCTTCATCCATTTCATTATCGACCTCTTTTCTAAGAAGTTCTTCGTATACACGAATGTTTTCCTCTAAGGCTATGAGGTTTGCGTATAAAAAAAACACACTTCCGGCGGTACAAATAGAGCCCGTAATCTCACCAAAATTGATCACACCAAAAGCACTCAATCCCTCAAAAAGACTACATACACCTGCCGCAACTGTCAAAAATCCATGAAGATGGAGATATGTGGTAGAAGGGGCTAAACTATCGACTTCGATATCATCTAGTAGCTCTGCGGATAAATTTAAAGCGTATATATTTTTTGATAATTCTACAGTACCGTATCCACAATGATAAATACCGGAACAAGAAGCAAAATATGGTTGAGTGATCTGATGAATTTTCCGAGAGAGTTCACCATATTCAGATATAACCTTACTACAATACTGAGGAAAAGATTCGAAAAATATTCTAGATGGTGCAAGAAGGTTACAAGAAGAAAGCATAAATAGTTCTATAATTAAAAATAAAAATCAGGGACTTTATACCGAACATAACTCAAAAATTGGTTATTGACTTCGTCGGCTTTGCGTCAAAATTTTTGAATCACGTTCGGTATACAAAATCACAGCATCACAAAAGAGTCTTGCGATAGTCCACGCATAAAATCTTGGGCACTCATTGGCTTTTTGCCTTCTAGTTGTATTTGAAGGAGTCGCAATGCGCCCACACCACAATTAACAACAATACCATCTTTTGCATTGGCAACAATTTGACTACAAGGCCCTTTGGAGTCTATTGATACCACTTCAGAAGAGATGACACGCAATCTTTTTTGTTGCCCCTTTAATTTTATTAGGCACCATGCACCCGGATGAGGATTAACACCCCGAATTAAATTGTGGATTTCATTTGCGGAAAGCTTCCAGTCGATTTGACAGTTTTCGAGTTCAATTTTTGGTGCCAAGGTGGCAAGAGCGTGATCTTGAGGAATCCGTTGAGGTGTTCCATTTTCAAAGTCGCGAATCGTTTGCAATAACAACTCGGAACCCGCATGACAAAGGGCCTCTTCAAGCTCTCCATAGGTCATATTTGGACCGATAGGCACTTTCACGATTGAGATCATATCACCCGCATCCATTTTTTTTGCCATATGGATGATTGTCACACCTGTTTCTGTTTCACCATTGATAATTGAGCGTTGAATAGGCGCGGCTCCACGATATTTCGGCAAAAGACTCCCATGTAAATTGATACAAGCAACTTTAGGCATATCTAGAAGATGTTGCTTGATGATTTCTCCGTAGGCGACAACGACAAATAAGTCTGCTTGAAATTGTTCTAATAAAAGGGCGCACTCCGGCGCTGAAACGACTTCCGGCTGAAATACAGGGAGAGGCGGAATGCATGCCTCGGCAACACATTTGACAGGAGTCGGCACAAGTTGTGCAGAGCGCCCTTGAGGGCGATCCGGTTTTGTGACGACAGCAACGACATCGATTCCATGTTGCAATAAGTGACTTAACACATTAGCAGCAAAACGTGGAGTACCAAAATAGACTACTTTCATCGTTATTGACCATCCGGTTATTCACAGTCTATGTACGAACACGCTCTTCTTCGGCATCTTCCTCTTCGAGGGAATTTTCTTCATCTTGTGAAGAGACACCTTGAAGGCCCATGAGACCCCTTTTGGAGTCACGACAGAATTTTATCCATGATTTAACTTCCGGAAGAAGTTCAATTTCTTGTTCTAAGCGCGCCAGGGCTTCATTTAATCCCAATTTTGAACGGTAGACAATTTTGAAAGCCTTACTTAGGGCAAGACGTACTTTTAAAGGGAATCCATGGCGTTTCAATCCGATGATATTTAGTCCGCCGAATTTAAATGGAATACCGCCACCTATCGTGTATGGAGGGATATCGTGAGTCACACGGCTCATCCCGCCGATCATTGCATGGCATCCAATTTTAACGAACTGGTGTACACCTGTGAGTCCACTAATGATGACACAATCTTCGACGATGACATGACCTGCCAGCGCCGCATTGTTTCCCATGATGACACGATTACCAAGCGTGCAATTGTGAGCGACATGGCAATTTGCCATGATGAGGCAATTATCGCCTAGGGATACTACAGAGTTCTCTTCGCATGAGGAGTTGATAGTGACATATTCGCGGATTTCACAATTTTTACCAATTTTTACAAATGTCTTTTCCCCGCGAAATTTAAGATCTTGAGTCTTTGTTCCGATACATGCAAAAGGATAAATTGTTGTTCCTTCGCCGATTGTTGTGTTGCCATCGAGGTAGACATGCGATTTGATGACCACGCGATCTTCGAGCGTCACTCCGGATTTGATGACGGCATAAGCTTCGATGGTGACATCACGACCGATTTTCGCTCCGGGTTCAATAATCGCTGTATTATGTATCAGATGGTTAGCATGATTAGCCGTCATAGTGTTTATTACTCCTATTATTAAATTTGGCTTTTATCGACCAGAGCGAAGCCTATTTCTGCTTCTACGGCAAGTTTATTATCAACGAGAGCACGCGCCTTAACACGTCCTCCCTTCGAGCTGAAATGGATTCCTTCACATTTCAGCAACAATACATCACCCGGGCGAACAGGATGGCGAAATTTAGCATTATTGACATTCAGCAATACTGCAATTTTTGGAATTTTTTCTTTTAAGTGAACCAATACGCCGCCTGTTTGAGCAAGAGCTTCTAAGATGAGAACGCCGGGCATGATTGGAGCGTCAGGAAAGTGTCCTTGAAAAAAAGACTCATTGATCGTCACATTTTTCTGTCCGACGATTGTTCCTTTTTCCATATCTATTTCCAAGATTTTATCGAGCAATAGAAATGGGTAGCGGTGTGGTAGTATTTTAATGAGTTCTTTGACATTCAAGAAAGGATGTGATTTTGAATTTTCGGAAGACATTATTTGTTTTCCTTCGTAATAAAGTTAAATAATTTTCGGGCAAATGCCACGTTAGAGGCATGGCCGGAACGTATGGAAATGATATGAGCACATACATCAAATCCTATCAACGATAGATCTCCGACCATATCGAGGATCTTATGCCGGACCATTTCATCAGGAAAGAAAAGCCCCCCCTTACTAAGGATGGTATCATCTTTGATGACGACGGCATTATCGAGGCTTGCGCCTTTGATGAGACCGCGGTCCATTAATGCAGAAACCTCTTCATAGAGAGAGAATGTGCGGCATTGTGAAATTTCTTTTTTAAATGATTCTTTAGTTAAATCTATAGAGAAATATTGCGATTTCAATAGTTTTGTGTCCGGATAATTCAATGTATAACTTATGCGATAACAGTCGCAAGGGATTGCGACGATATGAATTTCCCCTTCAGTCCAATAGACGGGCTGAGAAAGTTTAACGATAGGAAGCAAAGCATTTTGTTCGACAATACCCGATTTTTCAATCATATCGATAAAGACATCAGAGCTGCCATTACCTACAGGCGGCTCGATCCCATCAATTTCTATCACGAGATTATCAATATTGTAGGCTCGCATTGCAGCCAATACGTGTTCGACGGTATGGATCCGGACATCTCCAACACCGAGGGTGGTGTTACGGGCGTTAGAACAGACATATTCAATTGTAGCGGGAATAATGGGTTGGCCGGGCAAATCGATCCGTTTAAAGACGATACCTGTCCCCTCCCTAGCGGGGATAAAACGCATCGTCACTTCAACGCCCGTGTGTAGTCCAATCCCAGCAAAATCGATAGGATTTTTGAGCGTTCGTTGTTTGCGATGTTCTGTAGTATGACTCGGATGAATAGCGATCACATTCCAACTCGTTATAATTAAGCCTAGACAGTCAATAGGTTACGATTCGTGTAAGCGAGCAACTATTGTCCCTTATTGTAATGTAATGTTACATAAAAAGCCCTTTTTCATCAACGACGAAATATCCAAGCGAAAACCTGATAAAATATAACTAGTACACTGACTCGTAATTTGCAGGACCGGGACATACACGACATGCAGGACTTACAGGACGATGACCAGGTCTTGTAATTCACATTTTTTTAAAATAAACTATAGACATCACAGTAATAATTAGGAAACTCAGACCAATAATTAATTTATCACCGAATATTGAATATAGTGTTGGATATGTGGAAATTGGGACGTCAACAACGAGTGCATCAGGCTTCCATTCCACCTCTTCGGGGTGTTCGCCGCCCAAGATGGCAATTGTTCTGCCCAAACTATCTATTGCAGCCGTTATTCCAGTATTGCATGCGCGGATGAGTGGCACACCATTTTCTACAGTGCGTAAGCGTGCATGATCTAGGTGTTGCAGTGGAAGCTTTGAATTTGGGTACCACACATCGCTTGTTAGATTGACTAAGAGATTGGCTCCTTTTTTTCGCCCTTCGCTCATCAAATCACCATACGTCTCTTCGTAGCAAATTGAAGGGGAAAATGGGATTTCCTTACACGACATAATCACAGCTTGCTGTCCGCACGTAAAAGAGCCAAAAATGCCGTAACGCTCAGCCATTTTTTTACAAAAAGAAAAAGGGATATATTCCCCCATTGGCACGAGCACCTGTTTGGCATAACGCGTTGTAAATAGAGTATCGGCATTAGTTGAGGTTTGTGGATGAGTGAATTGTGCTGCACTATAATATTCTATAACGCCAGGTGAAACTTCTTCTGCATCTTCGAGGCCGGCAATCACATCGGCTTGTAAATAATTGGCGATTGCTTGCACCCAATAGGCATTATTGATCATGAGTTTCAATCCTTGATGCGTTCCTTGAAGGGCAACAAAAGGAGAATTTGGTTCGGGAAGAAAATTGAGATTTTCCGGTTGAAATATTTCGGTAAAAGCAGCCATCACTTCGTTCAAAGGATAAATGGTACTATATGTGCCAAAAGGAACAACAAATTCCGGTAAGACAATCAAATCACTTTTTTTGCTTTGATGTGATTTTATAATAGTTAATATTTGGCGCCATTCATTGGTCACATGATGGACTTTTCCTTTTTTACCGGAAAACTCTTTCAATTCTTCTGGAGCAAATGCGGGTTGCACAAGCATTGCCGTTAGCGTTTGTTGCGCGGATTTGTCATGAACCTGAAGTTGGGCAACACCATAGATATAAGGAACGGCTGCTGCTGCTAACCACACAGCAATAGGAATGATTTTACTCCCCTTGTGTACCCATGCATATAATCCCAACCCGTTTACGAAAATCACCCAGAAAGAGAGTCCAAATGCCCCCCAAAGCGATGCCATCTGCAAGGCATAAAGATTACTTGTCAAAGCTAGGCCCGCAGGATTCCAGGAAAGTCCACTCAATAGATAGAGGCGTGACCATTCGAGTATTGCCCATAAAGAAGCGATGAACAAGCTGAATCCAATGGCTGAAAATATTCCGATCTCTTGTCGAAAGAATTTTGGCTGAAAAAAAATTGCAATGCACCCGAATTGCGCTCCAAGCCAGATAGCTATAAAGAAATAAACGCTATAGATATACCAAAAAGGATGGGAAAGAAACCAAGACATCTGCACAAGTTGTACGGCAAAAAACCAAATAAAGGCCAGCCCGAACCGCTGTTTCCATGAAGGATATTCCATGACAAGACGGAAAAAAATGGCGTATCCACAAATTGCTGCAATGAGTCCATTCCACGGCAACCAGGCCGGCTGCCCAAATGCCACCAGAAAAAACGATAGGCAACACATCAAAAGCTTATAGGGAATAGAGATCATGGTAAATATTTCTCACGACTGAATTGATCGCGATATTATCAGAGTATGAAGGATAAAGCAACAACAAGAAAAAAGAATAATTGAAGACATGGTGCAAATACAAAGACATGTTAATTTGGTTACTTTAAATCTGATTCTGTCGCCGCTATTCGCGGCTCAATGGTAGGATTGATCTTCCAGGGGCTTACGCCCATGGCTACGTGCTTCCGCCTCTATTCGAGGCTAAAAAATAATTTGTTAGCCTCAAATAAAGGCAGAAGCATGTATAGTCGTTAGCCTCGAATAGAGGCGGAAGTATATAGCCACGGGCGCAAGCCCCTGGAAGATCAACCCTACCATTGAACCGCGAATAGCGGCGACAGATTTTCTCTACATCTTGTTTTCGGGAGGCATCTTTGACCTGCAGCAGCAAGAATCAAAGGAACATCCACCGCAACCATGACAGAGAACATAAAGAAGTCCACCGAAGATCGCTAAATTTTTCAAGAAGTTGATCTGCTGTACAACAGCCTCAGCACCGGTAGCATTCCAGAAATCATGGAATATTAACGTTGTTGGAATGAGGAACAGCAATAATATCGCAGCACCAAAACGTGTTTTATAGCCAAGAACAAGTGAGAGTCCACCCACAAGTTCAACAATGGCAGCACCGATCAAAAATATAGGCACCATCGTCATCCCTTTAGATGCCATATACTGCGCAGTCTGATCATAAAAAATTATCTTAGAGGCACCGGCAAAAATGAAAACAGCTGCCAAACAAAGCCTGGCAACAAATGATAATAGAGAATTTAATACCCTCATGGAAAACTCCTTAGTTAGCTAATGTACTTAATGGATGGGTATAACTAAATAGAATATTTTACACAATGGCTATTTACACCGAATCCTTGATCGTCATTGTCGCTTATAAAAATGTATTACCAGCACAAAAACAATGGGTAATTTTAGCGCGTGTCATCAACGAAAAACAATATATTGAAGCGATATTTAAAAAAATCGAAGAAAAAATCGATGGCGACTTTAAAGGGATTGAGGGATCAATATTTTTTAAACAATCAGAAAAACCAACGGCAAAAAGTAATATTGACTCTGTGATGTCAGAAGCACTAAAAATGTCAGGTCATCTAATCATCCAAGAGCTTTAAAAAAAGGAGTCATTGAATTTTGAACTCGATGCCACAGGATCATTGTGTGAGAAAGAGTTTGATGAACCCAAGTACAAAGAAGAGAACGATCGTGAATTAACTCAAGTCCTCTTACCTGAGGGATTCGCAGCTCTGGGTCATCCCTTTTCACACATTGACCTGAATCAATTTAACGACACAACATTACCTATTACTTGGTGTTAATGATTTTCATAAATCGAACCTAGAGATTTTTAAGGATTTCAGCACTTCCCTGCCTTGTGGGACGTGAACTCCTTTCCAATCAGTTGATGAGGAAAAGGAATCTTTACCTAATATCCACAATCTATTATAAAACCAATAAATTTTAAAAAGGAAGTGAACATAATGAAGTACAGAACACTTGGCAAATCTGGCCCAAAAGTTTCCGCTTTGGGTCTTGGATGTATGGGTATTTCCGAATTTTATGGTCCAACGGATGAAAAAACAGGTATTGAAGTGATCCAAAAAGCCTATGAAAAAGGTATTAACTTTTTCGATACCGCCGATATGTACGGAAGAGGTGCTAACGAGGTACTTCTCGGAAAAGCCATCACTTCATTCCGTGATGATCTAATCATCGCAACAAAATGCAGCCTTGAGAGAATAGGAGATGAACTTAACGTTAATAATGATCCATCGTATATTAAGAATGCCTGTCTAGCTAGTTTAAAGCGATTAAATATCGATGTAATAGACCTCTATTATCTTCATCGTTATAACCCGATCATCCCAATTGAAGTCTCCATGCAAGCGATGCTTGCTCTCATTAAAGAAGGGAAAATCCGTTATGTGGGCCTATCAGAAGTCGATGGTGAAATTGTCGAAAGAGCCCATCACATCTTAGGCGACAAACTTGTAGCTCTACAATCTGAATATTCTATTGTCAATCGTAAGCCTGCTGATATTGCTTTACCCACTTGTAGAAAGTTAGGCATTGCCTTTGTCCCGTTTAGCCCTATTGCTAGAGGGCTTTTGTCCGGAAAAGTCACAGATTCCACAACATTTGTTCAGAGCAAAGCCTTTGATTTTCGTAGCATTCTTCCTCAATTTCAGCCTGAGGCTTACAAATCAAATTTGAATCTCATTGAAGCTGTAAGTGCTATTGCAAAAAGGAAACATTGCACTCCGGCGCAGTTATCCTTAGCTTGGCTCTTAGCACAAGGCGATGATATCATTCCTATTCCTGGTACAAAACGCATAGACTATCTTCAAGAAAATATAAAGTCCTTAGAAGTTCATCTTTCTCCGGAGGACCTGAATGAATTAGCTCAAGCAATGAAAGATAATCCAGTTAAAGGAAATCGCTATCCTGATAAACTTTTAGAGAAAGCTTACCTAAAGTTTTAGAACTTAACCTTAAATTAATTGGAAATATTAAATGAAAATGAAAATAATATTTAGTTTACTGACGTGTATTATTGGATTCACAGTACCGTCACAGCAAGCATATAGTGTAGTTTATTCTGATGTGACTTATCAAATCGTAAAAGGACTAGAAGTGTCCACTTACCTTGATGATTTAGATGTTTTGCGAAAACCTATTTATAGCCAACCACCCTATTCCTATGACATCAGCGAAGGCTGGGATGACTTAGATTCACTAAAAAATGAAGAAGCAATTTTTGTATTGGCTTCACATAATAATAAAATTGTTGGAATGGCAACTGGTGTGCCCTTGAAGTTCTATGCAGAATCTTGGTTGCCGTATTTTAGAATTTTTTTTGGTGATGATCTTAATGGGTATTTTTATAATTCAGACTTACTGGTTAACGATGTTTTCGATCAGCACGCTATTTCAGTTACACTTCTTGAAATATTGGTTCAAGAAGCATTCAACACAAAAAAGTATCGATCCATTGTAGCTTATAGTGTTGTCCCCAAGGATAAGAAACCTTTTGAAAAAGAGATCACCACTTATATAAACAGGACCGCTCTTCAAGAACAAGGTTTTGTGTTAGATGGTATAGTAGAGAACATTCCCTGGTCCACCCCTCTTGGTGTTCGGATGCATACTTGTGATATTTGGATTAAAACAAATCAGTAATGGAAACTAACTGGCTCTGAAAAACTAAGCCAGTAAAAAGTTCGAAGTGTACAGTTGTTGGAGATTATTTCTTTTTCACAAAAAGACCACGTTCGTACTGAAGTAACGTTCCGCCTTTTTTTTCCAGCTCATCCCGTACCTTCCGTCGTACAAATGATGGAGCATGCTGCCCATGATAATGAAAAGTAACACCCTCTTTAGGCATCTCATCACAAATATTCATCATTTGACCCGAATTGAGTTTGTCCAGGCACTTAGAAGCATAGTAAAGTAGTTGCGCATAGCTTTCCCGGTTATTTACAACCGCTTCATTTTTTGCTTCTTCATTATCTGTATAAACGACGGTGATGGATGCACCGGAATGGTCCCGGAAGACAATAAGCTCTATATTGTGAGTATTCCAAAAAACTTCTTTTAATGTGTCCAATATGCCTGGAATTTTTTCCCTCCACTTTTCCTTTACTGATCCCATCCCATCCAAAGTTTCGCTATTGATATGCTTCTTTGGGTGACCATCTTCATATTCAGATACTGTTATCACACCATTTTTTTTGGCCAGGAGATTCAGTAAAAAATCCTTACCCAACCAAGAAAATTCAATGTATACTGTTTCCTTTTTAGATAAAATCGCTTCCTCTAGTACGGCATGAACTCTTGAGGCAAATGCTGTGTAGTCAAAGTCTAAATCCAGTTTCGTCCATGTATGTTGGTCTTGGCTTTTTTCAGTTACCAAATCCCATTGGTCGGTTTCTGGGATGGGGGTATATCTGGATCTTAAAAATAGATCAACGGACCCTTCACCCTCAGTTATTTGATAACGAGAGATAAGAGGGTTTCTTAATACACCCTTAGATACAACCCAAGAAAAACAAAAACGTTGCAAGGATCCTGCCATATCAGTAATAAAGTTTACTAAACTATTCATATATCAATACCGCCTGTTTTTTGTCTTAAATCCACTATAAAATCCTCTTTAATGATTTACACCTAGCCTGAAATC
>Ga0206832_10157_pt1 | contig 17341 bp, 16 predicted proteins | sample Alteio_BWOrgCont_74_FD_152896 | JGI IMG/M metagenome (GOLD analysis project Ga0206832, IMG submission 152896) | Enriched cells from forest soil in Barre Woods Harvard Forest LTER site, Petersham, Massachusetts, United States -... | ecosystem: Environmental > Terrestrial > Soil > Temperate forest >... | reverse complement strand
CGTGTCGATAAGCTATTATGGAAATTTAGGCATTGCAGGCGCCAAAGACACCGTACAGTTTCCAAAAGCCGTTGACAGGCTCTCTTACTTTCATCAAATCATTATATCGCGCCGGTTTACCGATTGGTTTTCGTTGCAGGTGGCTGCAAGCTATGCGCACTATAATATTATTGCTGAAGTAGCTGCTACCCCGCACGACAATTTTGGTATAAGCGGTGCTGCAAGGTTTAAGATTAGCCCGCAATCATCGATATTGCTTGAGTTTGATTATCCTTTAACTAATTCGGGAAGTGTGGAGAAAACCTACAATGCAAACAAAAGCTATCCGAATATTGGAATTGGTTGGGAAATTTCAACCGGCTCTCACGCTTTTCAAATTATTCTCGCTTCAACCAGCGGAATTTTGCCTCAGGCGGATTTGGTATATAACTCTAACGAATTTACTCAACCTAAAAAGGGTTGGATACTTGGATTTAACATCAACAGGCTTTGGACTTTTAACGGAAAAAAGGGCAAGGACAAGTAAATACTGTGACTTGATTTTTCCATCCATAAACAACAAGGGATTTGAAGAAACTAAACCGGCGACCGGTGGAGTTTAAACAAGTCCCTTTTTTTATTAGAAATTTTCTGACTATTATTAGAATCCTAACCCAAAGGCAAAATGCAGGATATTTATAAAATGAGTTTATTTATGAAATACAGAGTTAAACATTTGGTGGGTGCGTTTATATTGGCGTTGCTTGTTCCTTGTTCATCAATGGCCCAAAGTTTACCGGCTGAGAAGCAGAAGGCATATCTTGAAGTAAATTACATAAAGGAAGATACCACTGCAAAAGTTCATTTTAAGCTTTACACTAAAGAAGGGTATAACAAGATACCGGTAAGGTTTACCATTGTTAACCTTTTTCTAAATGAAGAATCGAAATGGGGTATGATGGGAAATATTACCACAGATTCGGGTGGCGAAGGTGCTGTTCCGTTAAGAGATAGATTTGCTAAAGCGAGCAATTCGATGACTGAATTTCATTTGATTGGCAGCGCTAAAGATGACCCGCGCCTGGCCGAAACCCAAACCGAAATTACTATCCGCCCTGCAATGCTGAGCTTGACCCTGTATCAGCAAGATTCGGTAAGGTATGCCAAGGCAACGTTGAAGCAGAGAGATTCATTAGGTAATTGGGTACCTGTTCAGGGTATAAAAGTTGACTTTTATGTTCAAAAATACTTTACCCTTTTGCCCTCATCTTATACCGATGAATCGGGTCAGGCGCTACTTGAAATTCCAAACGGTTTAAAGGGAGATGAAAATGGCAGAACCATGATTGTTGCACATATCGATGTGAATGAAAAGTATGGAAGCCTTATTGCTACGGCTGAAGAAAAATGGGGTGTACCCGATAAGCAAATGGGATTAATCGAAAAGCTATTATCAATTACTATTGCTATAGGAGTTTGGGTATTTATCTTATCTGCTATCGCCAAATTATTTAGAAACAGCGCATCTCAATCAGCAAGAAACTAACTAAAAGCTATCCCCTTTCAACATTAATGCTGAACGACGCATTTAAGTGTCTTTTCACCATTGACCGTTTGTGCCTTTATAAGATATAAACCGGAAGGCAACGAAGCAACAGAGTAATTCACCTCTTGAGTTCCCGATACTTCACCACTATAAATGTTACCTGCTAATCTGCCATCTATTGAAAATAAATTGATGTCAAACCTTGGGCTACCGGTAGCCGATATTTCCAGGCTAATAGTTGAGTTTGCCGGGTTTGCAGATTTAAAACCTATCGATTCACCGCTTGAAATAGGTTGAATTCCCGCAAACACAGCCGTCGAATCTTCCACAATCCAATTGATAATTGAAGTATCCATTGGGCTTACCGGGCTATCTATCCATCTAACCCAGTGTCCCTGGCGGTCAATTAAAAATTTGTTGAAATTCCAGCTTACATGCGCATCCGAAACCCCATTCAAGTCACGGCGTTGTAGCCATTTGTAAAGTGGTGCAGTATCACCCGTAACAATGCTAACAGGTGACATAATTTGAAAATTCACTTCGTACTGATGGCAGGTAGCTATAATTGCTGAATCTGTTCCGCCCTGATTCAAAAAATCATTACTCGGGTAGCCCACTATGGTAAAATTATAACGGCTTGCGTAAATGCTGTCAAGACGCTTTAAAGGTGCGTACTCGGGTGTATAAACACAATAACTTGCACAATTAACAACCATTACCTTTTGCCCTGCATATTGGCCCATGCTAATGGTATCTCCATTAATAGTTGGCCAGCTAAAATCGTAAAAGGTTTGAAGTACCTGCGCCGATAAACCGATGCTTAATATACACAGAGCTACAATGGTGTAAATCTTTTTCATACAAGATTATTTTTGGAAAATTACTTTAGTTCCGTTGGTGAAGATGCCAATATTTTATCAATGACCGGAATATTTATTTATTGCCCACGCAACTATCGCTTGTAAATTTGTGCTTATTACCGCTAAATGGTTTCCATCTCCCGCGCAGGCCGGGGTTCACCTTGCTTTAGCTTTTTAAATCCCTCCTCCCTTCGGGTCGTTACTTCATCGTAGGTGTCATAGTATTTGCTGTGGTTGGTATTCATTAACCTATCCCATATATTAAAATATAAGCCGTAATTGCACTTTACAAACTTGTGGTGCATATTATGATTGGTTGAAGTATTCAGCCATTTAAACAGCGGGTGTTGCATCATTTTCCTCGGGAAAATTTCATAACCCAAGTGGCCCATTACATTAAACATTACCTGCCACATGGAAAGAATAAGTAGCGAAGTAAAATGCAACGGGATAGTAAATATCAAGAAAGGCACAAAAGCAATTTCAAGGACGGCCTCGCTGGGATGAAAAGCAAAAGCGGCCCAAGGCGTTGGGTCCTTTGACAGGTGATGCACTTTATGAACCCTTTCGTACAAAAGCGGATGATGCATCAACCGGTGCATCCAGTAAAAATAGGTATCGTGAAAGAAGATGATAAAAATGGTAGTAGTGATATAGTATATGACGTTGTGCTCCGAAAAATTACGGTAAACACGCGTTTCAAAAATTCCATGCGTAACTGCAAGTCTGATGCCAATAACCACAAATGCAAACATGATAAAGCTAAGAAATGAGTAGCTTATTTCTGTAACCAGTTGTTTCCTTTCCGGAAACTTCTGCTGTATTTTCATAAACAACCAATCCTGTCTCTTAATTACATAATACAGCAGGTAAGCTGTACCGGCAAAAATTAAATAACGGGCGCTCAACATGCCAAATGCAAATAACCATCTTGCAAACAGGCCAATATCATCGGGTAGCAGCTGCGACATGAATTGAATTTTGTTGTAACAAATATACCATATCTAATTATCCATTTTTGCGGTATGGTTTGGCATTAGCATTTTTTATTCATAATTAGTATCTTGGTAAAACAAATTTCACCCCATGAAAAAACGCTACCTGATTTCCTTGGTTTTCATGGCTGTAGCAACGCAACATCTTTGGGCACAGCTATCGGCTACGGTGCATTTCACTAACCCAACGTGTTTGGCTAGTGGCTCAGCCTACGTGGTTGCAACCGGCGGAAGCAACTATACTTATAAATGGAGCACTGGGGCAACCACCGATTCTGTTTCACGTTTGGTTGCTGCTACCTATACAGTAACTGTTTATTCAACAGGCGGTTCTACCAACTGGGATTCGGTTTACCTCGAAACATTTGATTCAACAGTGCAAACATGGAGCACTAATATTTCGACCGGTGCCAATGGAAATGCCTTTAATTATTGGGATATTTCGGATAGCTGCATTGGTAACGAGGCCATTGGCGCTTGCGTTGATAATACTTACAGCCCGGCTTCAGGCTCAAATAAATGCCTTTACATTACTGCCCAGCCAAATAGTTACGGACTGCCTCAATATGCCGGTGCCAGATATGATGCCGGTGGGCTATGTGCTATACTTAGTTTTTGTACCAATAGCAACGTGGCGGCCCAATCACCCAATATTTCAACTAATGGAGTGCACAATCTGGTTCTCAGCTTTCAATATACGGCCGGTGGTGCAGGATTAAATGATAATGCTTCGTTATTATATAGCATCAATGGCGGTACGTCTTTTACTATTTTAGATAATTCTTTAAAATCAAACAACAATGCTAATTGTAATGCCGATGGAGACGTGGAAGGGACCTGGGCGTATAAAAGTTATGTGCTTCCTTCAACCTGTAACAATATTTCCAACTTTGTTATCCGCTTTAATTGGACCAACGATGGCAACGCTGATCCAAACGCCACCGACCCATCTATTGCGGTTGATAATGTAACCCTGCGCGATTCAACTCCCGGTAACGGCATTGATTCTGTGGTAAAAACTTTTACGCTTACCAATCCTCCGTTGCCATCTGTTTCTACTACCTCAATGGTAATTGCCAATTCAACCTGCAATCAAAATAATGGTTCGGTTACCGGAATAACTCCCACCGGTGGACTGGCACCCTACCACCTGCAATGGAAAAATAGCGGCGGTACCGTGCTTGATACTCTCAATAACTTAAGCGGGGTCGATAGCGGGTTATATACCTTTATTGTTACCGATGCCAATGGTTGCGTGGTTGACACTAATATTGCTATTACCACAACCCCCGGTGCCTTAGTGCCGGTCATTTCGGCACCGCGCGATACCCTGTGCGTGGGTGACTCGGTAAGCATTTGCCCAACACCTCAAAACTACATACATTACGTTTGGAGCAACGGCGCTACTACCACCTGCATTACCTCCGGCCCGGGTAACTACAACTTAACCGTTACTGATGCTGCCAATTGCGTAACCACAGCCAACACGTTTACCCTCGATTCGTTTTCGCCTATTACTCCGGTTATTACCGGTAGCGGTGGTGACATGGTAGTCTCAGGCGGCGGTGCTGCATGGCAATGGTATTATGAAGGACAGGCTATACCGGGTGCTACCGGTAACTTTTTTGTTACTGACTCAACCGGTAATTACACGGTCACTACTATCGATAGCCACAATTGTCGTTATAATTCAGCACCATTCTTTTTTTCCTCACTGGGTATTTCGGGCGTCGGAGAATCGATGCTGATAAATTTATTCCCTAATCCGTCAAACACTGGTAACCTGCATCTTCAGGTCGGCCAAAAACTGGTTGGTGCTTCGTGCATGGTATTTGATGCTGATGGCAGAATGGTTTTTAAAACAGAAATCAAAAATCAGGACTCTGAATTTGAACTCAGGATTGCCAGCGGCATTTATATCGTACAGGTTTTTTCAGCCGATACGAAGTGCACTTTTAAGCTGGTTAAATTATAGCCTTTCACTTTCTCGCTATTCGGCTTTTATTTGCAGCCCGAATCTGTATTATAAAATGAAGAATAGTTTTTTACTCGTCAACCCGCAGGCCCTTATCGATCAATACTACGATGATATTTTCAGGGTAATGCACCAAATCAAAATTAAGGACAAGCCCAGCTATTCGTTCGATTCGCTCATCATTCAAAATGTTAAGGCCATTTACCAGGGTGCCGACCGCGATATTATCAACCTGATTAAAAGTTTTGATGAAACGAATATTAGCAACGAAATGGCCCAATTGGGCAAAATCCACGCCAAACAAAAATCGGGGCAATCTTTCGAAAAATATATGGAGAGGGCTGCACCCCGTTATTTACATGGAATTTTTACGCGGCTTGCCGATGTTGCCCATGAACTGAAGATTTATCACCGCATTAAGAATAAGGAAACGGGCAATTACAAAGTTGCACCATGTACTTTTTCTACTAACAAGGCAAGCCTCAAATTTAAAGTTCATAAATCCTCATCGCATCAATTATCCATTATCTCAATGGTTAAGGTAGGCGCGCAGGAATTTGAATTGGCTGAATTTAACCTGGCCTCTTTTCTGTTGGAAAAAGACAGTGTGTATTATCTGCTGCCTATCAAAGATGTACAGACTTTAGATTGGTTGAAGTTCACCGAGCCGGAGCAATACGCCAACGATGCCGAAGTTTTTGCCGATAAAGTTATTTCGGTTTTAGAGCGCGACTATGAAGTGATTAAAGAATCGGTTTTTAAAATAAATCTTGTTGAGAGCGAACCGCAAAATGCGGTTTACCTGAGCGAGATAAGCGACACCTTTTTAATGCTAACCCCACGCTGGAACTACGAGGGCTTTGTTATTGAAGCGGTTGACCAACCGGAAACGGAAGAGATACGCAAGGGCGAAATTTACAAAGTAGTAAGGCGGCATGAATTGGAACAGGCCTTTGTGGAGCAACTTCGCGCCTTGCACCCCAACTTTGCCAAGCAGCGCAACGGCCAGTTTTATTTAAGTTTTGATGATGCCAAGAAGAAGCACTGGTTTTTAAATGTGTATCAGCAATTGCTAGCTGAGAACGTGCAGATAGTTGGCATGGATTTGTTGGCGCATTTCCGATACTCCCCTTACAGTATTGAAACGCAAATGTCTATTGGTAGAACCATTGATAGTTTATTGCATTTAAATATCCGCGTAAGTTTTGGTGAGGAATCTGTTGAGTTATCAAACATTCAACGCACCCTTTTTAATGGCCAAAAGTTTGTGCTGCTTAAAGATAACAGCATCGGTGTTTTAACCGACGATTGGTACGAGCAATACGGTGCCATGTTTAAGCATGGAAAAATCCAGAAGGGGGAACTGATTATACCGCAATGGATATTGTTGAGTATAGATGAGAAACATCGCAGCAAAGAATTAAAACCCATTATTGGTAAAGCGTGGTGGCACGATTGGCAGCAATGGCAAACTTCGGAGGAACCGGTAATTCCTTGTCCCACAGGATTAAATGCAAGCCTGCGTCCATACCAGCAAAAGGGATTTGAATGGCTGGTATTGCTTTCTAAAATTAATGCCGGTGCCTGCCTGGCCGACGATATGGGCTTGGGTAAAACCCTTCAAACACTAGCTTTCTTATGCCATGTAAAAGCCGATAAGCCTGGCGCTAAATTTTTAATAGTGGCCCCGCTTTCATTAGTGTTTAACTGGAAACAGGAGATTGAAAAATTTGCCCCGCATTTGTCGTTCTATGTGTTTCATCAAAACAATCGCAACGTTCAGGAGTTTGTATCAGGCGATACTAACGTAATGATAACCAGCTATGGCACCGTGCGCTCGGCAGTTGATGAACTTTGCTTGATTAACTGGAACACTATAGTCATTGACGAAAGCCACAATATCAAAAACCCGGCTGCTCAAATTACCAAAGCTGTATACAAATTAAGCGGGGTCAATCGCATAGCGCTTAGTGGTACCCCGGTAATGAACAACACCTTCGATATTTTTTCGCAACTCAACTTTTTAGTGCCCGGCATGTTGGGCGGCCCTGAGTTTTTTAAAAGAGAATACGCCATACCGATCGACCGCGATATGAGTGTTGAGAAAACCGAAGCCCTTCAAAAAATTACCGCACCATTTGTGCTTCGCCGAACAAAAAGGCAGGTGGCGGCAGATTTGCCCGAAAAGACTGAATCTGTTTTATGGTGCCAAATGGAAGAGGAGCAGAGGGAGGCTTACGAAACCATTAAAAGGCAAATTAAGGCCAACGTGTTTTTAGATATTGAGCGCGATGGTTTTAGTAAGGCCAAGTTTTCTATCCTGCAAGGTATCATGAAACTTCGGCAATTATGTTGCGCCCCTTCCTTACTAAAAGATGAAGAAATTACCACCAAGGCATCTATTAAATTAGATGTACTGATGGAGGAATTAAAAAATAATGTGCAGGGTAGTAAATCTTTGGTCTTTAGTCAATACCTGGGCATGTTGAAGATGGTGGCTGACCAATGCAAGGCCGAAAATATCCCCTATTTATATTTTGACGGAAGCACCCCTTTAAACGAAAGAGCTGATATAGTGAACCGCTTTCAGGATGAGGCTTCTGAAGAGAAAGTCTTCCTGGTAAGTTTAAAGGCGGGCAATGCCGGCCTAAACCTAACCGCTGCCGAATACGTGTTTTTAATGGACCCCTGGTGGAACCACGCAGTCGAGCAACAAGCAATCGACCGTACCCACCGCATTGGCCAAACCAAAAACATCTTCGCTTACAAAATGATTTGTCGCGATACTATCGAGGAAAAGATTGTATCACTGCAACAAAAGAAAAAGCAACTCTCAGAAGATTTGGTGACCGAAGAGGACGGCTTTGTAAAGCAATTATCGCAAGAGGATATTACTTTCTTGTTTGAGTAAAGCGATACAGGGATTTTACCTAGCTATTTACCTGACTTTGCACCATCAAAGCATGGTCTTCATGGCCCTGCAGTTTAGGTAGTGCCTCGGTTGCCAGCTTTTTAACGTCTGCATCTTTGCTGTTGTTCGATACTCCTTTAAACATATCAAGCGCCTCCTTGTGCCCATTCACATTTATCTCGGCATATTTTTTATCGAAGTCTTTGCCGCTTAGTTTATTGAGTTCATCTAATTTGTCTTTTAACTCACCCGGTAGGCCAGTGGGGATATCGTAATTCTTCTTTTTCATAAGGGCCGTTACGTCCTTCCCCATAGCAGTATGGTCTTCAATCATCATATTGGCAAACTCCTTTACCTTACCATCCTGCGATTTTTGAACTGCCAGCTTCGCAATCTTTATTTCAAACACGCCTATATTATAAGCCTTATCCAAAAAAGTTGAATCGGCTATTGAGGCGCTCATCACCTGGGCAGTATCGGGGGCCTGGGTTTTAGTAACATCGGTGCTTATTGAAACCGCGCTTGTGTCGTTGGCATTAGCCTCGCTGGTCGAATTTGGATTGTTGTGACATGCGGTTAATCCGACAGCAATGGCGAAAAGGAATAAGGTGCCCAAATTGGTTTTCATAGTAGGGGGTATTTGGTTAAAAAGTTAAAGGCAATCAAAACAGAACAAAAATTGTTCCATAAGGTTTTGTCTATAATTCGAGGCACTTTTTACTCATTAAGCTTTTAGCAGGTAATTCTGGTAGCAATGGCTGGGGCATTAAAGCAACTTAAGGTTTCGGATGGTAAAAGCGTATTTTCGACCAATTAATGCCCTGCTTCTTGTGCAAATGGCCCTTGTTTTGGTTTTACTACACCCATAACCCATTGAATCCCAATTTACTCAAAAAATATTAACCGAAACATTTGCAACTATGTTAGCAAAATCTATCTTTGCAGTCCATTTTTTGAAAAAACACGTTTAAAAATCATATAATTGAATGGGTCACAAAACAAGTCCAATAGCTAATCGTCTAGGAATCGTAAGAGGATGGGACAGCAACTGGTTCGGCGGCAAAGACGCTGGGTTGAAACTCGTTGAAGACGAGAAAATTCGCCAGTATATTAAAGCCCGTATCCAGAAGGGTGGTATCGCTCGCATTGTAATCGAAAGAACAATGAAGAGAGTAACTGTAACTATTCATACCAGCCGTCCCGGTATTATTATCGGCCGTGGGGGTGGTGAAGTTGACCGCGTTAAAGAGGAATTAAAGAAACTTACCGGTAAGGAAGTTCAAATCAATATCGTTGAAATTCGTCGCCCTGAATTAGAATCAGCCATAGTTGGTGAAACTATTGCTAAGCAGTTAGAGGCGCGTATCAATTATAGAAGAGCACTTAAAATGGCTATTGCATCGGCAATGCGTATGGGTGCTGAAGGAATCAAAATCCGCGTATCAGGCCGTATCGGCGGTGCGGAAATGGCTCGTAGCGAAGAATACAAACAAGGAAGAACACCTCTTCATACCTGGAGAGCTGATATCGACTACTCTATTACTGAAGCTTTGACCATTTATGGTAAAATCGGTATTAAAGTATGGGTTTGCAAAGGCGAAGTTTACGGTAAGAAAGACTTAACCGGTGCTTTTTCAGGCGAACAAAAAGAAGAAAAACGCCAGCCTAAAGGAAGGATTGAAAGAGATGGCGGTCGCGGCGAAAACCGTGGTGGTGGCCGTGGAGAAAGAACTGAAAGAAGAGAACCAAGGAAGTAATCAGTATTGAATAATAACCAGTAATAGAAAAATAAGTAGTCATGTTATTACCTAAACGGACCAAGTTCAGAAAGACCCAAAAAGGAAGAGTTTCTGATGTAACTTACAGAGGACACGAAATTGCCTTCGGTACCTACGCATTAAAGGCACTTGAAAGCGGCAAAATCAGCAACAAGCAAATTGAAGCTGCCCGTGTTGCTTTCACCCGTTTCATGAAACGTGAAGGAAAAGTTTGGATTAGAATATTCCCCGACAAACCAATTACCAAGAAGCCTTTAGAGGTGAGAATGGGTAAAGGTAAAGGTAACCCTGAAGGTTGGGAAGCACCTGTTCAGGCAGGACGTATCATTTTTGAAGTTGACGGCGTATCACGCGAAGTAGCTGCTGAGGCTATGATGCTGGCTGCACACAAAATGAGCGTAATGACCAAATTTATTACCCGCAGAGATGCAATAGAAGGATAATCGCAAATTCAGGAATTTAAATAATAGTAAGGCCATGGGAGTAAATAAGAAAATTAACCACGAAGACGTAAGGCAGTTTGTAACCGAAGATTTGGCTGCAAAAATTACTGCTGATAAAACTGCATTGGACAAATTAAAATTTAGCCACGCAGTTTCTTCATTAGATAATCCTGCCTCAATCAGGGTGAAGAGAAGAGACGTGGCACGTCTTATTACAGAAATGGCAAAACGTACTAAAGAAAGCAAAGCTAAATAGGTCATGGAAAGAAATCTAAGAAAAGAGAAAACTGGTGTAGTTACCAGCGACAAGATGGAAAAAACTATCACTGTTACTATCGAAAGAAGAGTGAAGCACCCCATCTATGGTAAGTTTGTAAAAACTACCAAAAAGTTCAAGGCACATGACGAAAAGAACGATGCCAAAACTGGCGATATCGTTAAAATCAGCGAAACCCGCCCTTTGAGCAAAACCAAACGTTGGAGATTAGTTGAAGTAGTAGAAAGAGCTAAATAAATTCACAACAGGTGTAACCGGGCGCGAAAGGGGATATGTGAAATCCAGCTTCTCGTCAACTAAGGCCAAACCATTAAACTTTTAAAAATGTTACAACAGGAATCAAGAGCCAATGTGGCTGACAACAGCGGAGCCAAAGAAGTACTGGTAATCCGTGTTCTGGGAGGAACCAAAAGAAGATATGCCCGTATTGGCGACAAAGTTGTTGTAGCTGTAAAGAAAGCTTTACCTACCGGCGGCGTTAAAAAAGGAAGTGTTTCTACAGCAGTAGTTGTGAGATCAACAGTAGCTACCCGCCGTAAAGACGGTTCTTACATCCGTTTTGATGACAACGCCGTAGTGTTGTTAACCGCCCAGGATGAGCCAAGAGGTACCCGTATTTTCGGGCCTGTTGCACGCGAACTGCGCGATAAACAATTTATGAAAATTGTTTCACTGGCACCCGAAGTATTGTAATCCCTTTAATTAAGCGAACTAAGAAAATATAAGTATCATGAAGTTTCATGTTAAGAAGAACGACGAAGTAGTAATTATAGCTGGAGATGACAAAGGCAAAAAAGGCCGTGTTATTGAAGTTGATCGTCAAAAATCACGTGTAATTGTTGACGGTGCAAACCTTAACAGCAAACACAGCAAGCCAAGTGCTAAAAACCCTAACGGTGGTATTATCAAAACACCGGGTTCTATCCATATCTCTAACGTTCAGCTTTTATCTGATGGAAAACCTACTCGTGTAGGCCGTAAAGAAGAGAAAGGCAAAACAGTTAGGTTCTCTAACAAAACCGGAAAGAACCTCGATTAATCAATTAATTCTTTGCCTTTAGCAAGGTCAAAATAAAGAAAAGGCGTTACGAGCATATCGGACGCCTTTTTTGTTTTATAAATCAATTAGCATTGCGTTATTTGCAGCCATAAAACCACACATGCTACACTGGGTATTTAAATCCTTCAACGATCTATCGGTAACCGAACTATACGCTATCATGCGCCTTCGACAGGAAGTGTTTATTGTCGAACAAAATTGTCCATACCTCGATGCCGACGGTAAAGATTTAAAGTCGTACCATTTAATGGGTTATGTAGGCAATGAATTAGTAGCTTACTCGCGGATCGTTAAGCCCGGCGTTAGTTACGATGAAGCTTCAATTGGCCGCGTAGTAAGTTCAACAGTGCATCGCAAAAAGGCTTATGGCATTCAATTGATGAACGAAAGCATCAAGCGGATTGAAAACTTATACGGGCCGGTTTCTATCAGGATTGGCGCTCAGCAATACCTTCAAAAATTTTACGAAAGCTTCGGGTTTAAGTGGGAAGGGGAGCCATATTTGGAAGATGGAATTCCGCATATAATTATGCTTAGGCCCTTTGTATCTGCTTAAACTTGTTACAGGCTAGCCATAACAAGTAATGCCGGTGCTGGTTGCGTTTTAATAACACCACCATTAGGGTAGAAAGCTGGCAATTGCTCTTTTAATGAAGGAGAAACAATCTGTATTCTATTGATAGCGGCGATTGCCTGGCTGTTCGAGATAAAGCTTTTCGCTGCACAGGTATTCGCCTCTTTATTAAGCCCTGCTAATGTGATGGCATTCGAAACTTCACCGTAACCGTGCAGGCATTGTTTAGCAGGTAAAATCGGTTTTGAATCGTAAGAAACATTCAAGGTAAACGACCACTCAACACCATTATGATTTCTGCCTTTAATAACCATATCGCCCGTTCCAAGGCCAACCGCTTTGCTTACTAAACCCATAAAACTCAATCCCTGGGCTTTTATGCCTGAAGTAGTTCCAAGCGTTAAGAAGATGGCCAGGATGAAGATGGTTTTTGTTGAAGTTTTCATTGCTGTTGGTTTTTGTTTTGCCTTTGATGACTCAAAAGTATCTCCAACGGTACCCCCCTCTTAGGGCCGCGTAACCAACAGCGGGTTTGGTGTAACGAACAGCGGTTTTAGGGTAAAAGAAAGTTCAGCCCCACACTAAAGTCAGCCAATTACAGTTGTAAACTCAGTGGACCTTGGTATAAATATTTATTAAGAGTGCCATTCTTTACAAAGGGCGAATCAATGTCTCCCTTCGGAAGGAGACGATTACATTTTCAAATGCCGAAGGCTTGCAAAATGTAATCAGAGGGAGGACCGCGATTGGCATAAAGCCGACTGACTATCCAATTTGGTTTATGAACTACTACCGAAACTGCTCAATCTTTTCAAGCAGCTTTTGCTTGAAAGCGCGCCCTACATCCAGCGCTTTACCATTGGCCATAATAACCTGTCCTCCTTCACCGCGTATGTAGCGCTTAACGTGCTTTAAATTAATCAGGTGCGATTTATGAACGCGTATAAATCCTGCCGGTGTAAGTAACTCTTCAAACTCGGCCAAATTACGCGATGCCATAATAGGCTTTTTCTCTGCAAAGCAAACATTGGTATACCTGCCTTCCGATTCGCACCAAATAATATCACCTACCTCAACAAATAACAAACCCTCCAGCGTTGGTATAGCAAGGCTATCCAGCGTTTTAACCGGTGTGCTTGTAGCTGTCGAAACAGCCTGCACCTGCGCCGGGTTTCTCTTACTTTTTATCTTCTCAATGGCCGTGTCAAGCGCCTCCTGCAATAAATGCGTCTGCACCGGCTTAAGCAAATAATCAAGCGCCGCAAACTTAATTGCCCTAATAGCATATTGATCAAACGAAGTGGTAAATATCACTTCCTGCGTAAACGGGGTTATTCGTTTTAGCATATCAAAGCCACTCATGTCCGGCATTTCTACGTCCAAAAAAATCAGGTCGGGCTGCAATTGCTTAATGGCTTCAATGCCTTCCGCGCCACTTTCGCACACCTGTAAAACCTTAACCTTTCCCAACTTGTCCAGGCTCGATTTTAAATGCTTACGGCTCATCGGGTCGTCATCAATTATTAATGCCGTTATGTTTAGTGCCTCCTCCATTTATTTTGAGTTTAGTTTGTTCTTTATAATGCTCCACTCTTTCATCGCCTGCTTAATTTCATTATTAATCCAGGCGGCGTCCTCTTTCATTGTTGCACTTACCTTTTTATTCGCTTTTACTTCAACCTCTAATTGCTGGGTTTTTAATAAAGCATTTTGCACCCCCATAAACTGCAATTGCGGCTTAATAGTATGCAAAGCTGAATATAAAGCTTTATTGTCAGACGACTTACACGCCTCTTCTATCATCTGCATTTGCACCGGGGCAAATTGCATGAAAATGTCAATGTACTCTATCATTTCCGTTTTGTTCCCTTCCGTGATGTTTTCAAGGTACGAAGTGTCAACACCGGTCGTTTCTTTTCTATCCTTTGCCGGTGTTTTAGCTTTGGGCGCTTTAGCTTTTGAAGATGCATCTTTGGTGTTACCAGATATTAGCTTGCGTATCTCCTCCAGCAGTTGCTCAGGCGAAAACGGCTTACTTATATAACCATTCATCCCAACAGCAAAGCAGCGGTCAATATCTGCTTGCACAACACTGGCCGTCACCGCCAGTATAGGGATGTGCTTCTTGCTTTCCGGAAACGTTGCCCTTATCTTTTTTGCAGCTTCATATCCATCCATCACGGGCATATGCAGGTCCATCAAAACAATGTCAAAGTCTTTGGCCTTTAGTTTCTGCAATACCTCTTTGCCCGTTTCGGCAATGATAATCTCCGGCCCGTTCATAAACTTCTTAATAATCTCCACCGATACAATTTGGTTATACCTGTTATCCTCGGCCAGTAAAATTCTCAATCCCTTCAGGTCTTTTACAATCGACTGAAGCTTCGTCTTCGATGAAACCGGCACATCCGTTTTTTTAGCGGTATTTAGTTCCAGTTCAAACGAAAACTCCGAACCCTTACCCGGCTTACTCGTCACTTTTATTTGCCCACCCATTAATTCTACCAGTTGTTTCGAAATGGTAAGACCAAGCCCTGTGCCACCATATTGCCGCGTAGTATCACTTTCAGCCTGGCTAAAACTTTCAAATATCAGCGCCAGCTTTTCAGGGGCAATGCCTATGCCACTATCCTTCACTGCAAAGCGATATTTGTTTTTCGAAGTTTGGGTTATAGCTAATGTAACCTTGCCCTTGTGGGTAAACTTAAAAGCGTTGCCCAATAAATTAATAAGCACCTGGTTCAACCGGTGCGGGTCGCCAACCAAGCCTTCGGGCACATGCTTGTCAACCTCAATAGCAAAGCTTATTTTCTTCTCGGCTGCTTTAAGGTTAAAGATATTTCGTAAAGCATACAACTGCTGTTCAAGGTTAAAAGCCGTGCTTTCTATGTTCAGCTTACCTGCCTCCATTTTCGATATATCAAGCACATCATTAATAACCACCAGCAAATTGTCCGATGAGTGCTTAATGGCATTCAGGTATTGCAAATTCTCCTTGCTTTGATTGCTTGATAGCAAAATGTTCGTCATCCCCGCAATCGCATTCATGGGGGTGCGTATCTCATGGCTCATGTTGGCCAAAAACATTTGTTTAAAATGCTCGCTCTGCTCGGCCCTTTTACGTTGCCTGTCCGCTTCTTCTTTCTCCTGTTGTATTTGCTGGTTCTTGCTCTCTAACTCCACATATCTTAACCGGTTAATCTCTGCTTCCTTTTCCTTCTGCTCAAGGTTATGTTGAAAGCTTAAATTGTTGAGCTGCTTTTGGGTTTCCTCCCCCAGGGTTTCTCTTTCTATGCCATGATATATTTCGTAATATTTCAGCGCATTTTCATAATCGCCAATAGTTTTATAGGTGGTATAAATCGATACCGAAAGCTGCCGAATCAATTCTTTCGAGCCCGTTTTATTGGCAATTTCAAACGCGTGCAACTTGTTTTTAATAGACTCGTCATACTTCCCCTGCTTTTCATATACTTCCCCTATACCCATATAGCAAAAAGCTATCCTTCGCTTATTACCCAGCGGCTCACCAAGTTCCAGCGCAAGCAAGTGATTCTTTAGCGCCTCATCATAATTACCCTGGCGCTCATATATCAACCCAATCGAGTTATACGATTCAACTACGCCATGTTTGTCATTCATTTCCTTCCTCATATCAAGGGCGTGTAAATGACTATCAAGTGCCTCATCATAATTGCCCTGTAGCTTATAAATTTCACCAATACCGGCGTGCGATTGGGCAATGCCATGTTTATTGCCAATCTCATCCCATATCTTTAACGATTTGTAGTGATTCTTCAATGCCTCGGCATAATTGCCTTGCACTTCGTTAACGTCTGCTATTGAATTATATGACTGCGCTATGCCATGCTTGTCACTTATAGGCACCCTAATTTGCAGCGCCTTTAAATGGCTTTTCAGGGCCTCGGCATAATTGCCCTGGTGCCCCAGCACAATGCCAATGTTATTATGCAAATCGCCTATCCAAATTTTGGCGTCCATCTCCTCCATAATGGGCAAAGCCATCTGGAAGTTCTTAAGCGCCTCGGCATACTTACTTTGCTTTTGTAGGATGGCTCCTATATTAATATACGATGCCCCTATTCCCCCCTTGTCATTCAACTCCTTCTTAATCTCCAGCGATAGTAAACCGTATTTCAAAGCCTCCGGCAAATTCGTAAGGTCGGCATACACAACCCCTAAATTATTGTAAGCCCAGGCCACGCCCTCCTTATCGCCCAACTCCTGCCTTATTTTTAAAGTAGCATGAAAGTGTTCCAGTGCTTGCGTATAATTGGCCTGCCGCATATAAACAATGCCCATACCGTTTAATGCTGCCGCACGCCCCGCCATATCCTTCGCCTTTTTAAACCAAACAAGGGCTTCTTCGCATAAGGCTAACGCAGCTTCATATTCCCCGGTTCCCCGTTTCATACTTGCCCTAAAAACAAGCACCCATCCCCGGTAAATAGCTGAATTCAGCTTTTCGGCCAATTGCGACAACCTTTCGGTCATAGGTAGTATCTCGCTACTACCCGTCGACGACAACTTGGTCAGCAGGTCCTTTATAAGTCCTGCCTGTGCGCTTTCATCGGCTGTCTCAGTAATTCGGGCTTTAAGCTGCTCTATTTCTTCACCTATCGTCATATGGGCATTAAATGATGATGGCAAAATACAAAAAGCATTTTGATAGTATAGGTGTGCTCTTTTGCGCTTCTATTGCAAAAGTTATGCTCGTTTAAACAAGTGCTGCAATATTTAATTGGTTTCACTCCGCAATGCCAAAAACCCGAAAATTCGAAATGGTTGACATTTCGCGAAAGTGTAAACCATCTTTTGCCAAAAAAATTTGTAAACCATTAAAAATAAGCCATTTAGAAAAAATGCAGGTGTAAACCATACATCGTATTTTTATGCAAACGGAAACCATGTGTATTGCTGAT